>Ga0209434_1000515_pt1 | contig 18611 bp, 13 predicted proteins | sample ETNvirnome_2_300_FD_184068 | JGI IMG/M metagenome (GOLD analysis project Ga0209434, IMG submission 184068) | Marine viral communities from the Pacific Ocean - ETNP_2_300 (SPAdes) (version 2) | ecosystem: Environmental > Aquatic > Marine > Oceanic | place: Pacific Ocean | collected 2013-06-22
GGCCCATGCGTCCGCCACAACCTCCTTGCTCTTCTCCAGAGCCTTCCTGTTCTTTTCAAGGTGGGCTTGGGCGCGCTTTCTGGATGCCTTCTGTTTCGCGGACAATGCTTTTGGGGTGACAACCTTTGGTGGAACAACAGGCTTTGGCGGGGCGACTGGCCTTGGTGGAGCGACAGGCTCTGGGGTGATTCTCCCCTCTGCCGCCCGCACAAGACCCTCTCGTCTGGTCAGCTTCTGATTCGCTGAAGTTAGTGCTTTTCTGGCCTCCGCTGCCGCTTTCGCCGCACGGGTTGCCTTGGAGGTGGCGGCGGTCCTGGCCGCTTTGAGTGGTCCCAGGTCTACGGCAGGCACTGCTGGCGCTGGCTTTGCGGCTGGCTTTGCTGCCTTTGGAGTGCGCCTTGGCTTGAACCCTTCGCCAGTAAGTAGGTCTGTGATTTCTGATAGGGTGTTGGTGCCCCCAACGAAGTTGAGGTTGTCTATTACGTTCAGTGCGTCTGTGCGACGATCCTTCGTGCCGCGAAGCGCACGAAGGAGTGTTGTTCTGTGAATACCACTATGTTTTCCCGTGAGTTTTGCTTGGAGCGCGACGTGATACCCAAACTCTTCACCGACCTTGGGGTTGCCGCCTTCGATTCTGTCAATCAGGTCGCCCACCGTCCGCGCCCGCTCGCCGGTGCGGTGATGAGTCGCATTGACCTCTTCAGGGAGCACAAGGTCTTCAATGGCGGCGCGGCGCTTGATTAGATAGTCTCCAACCTTCTCGATGTGCATACCGCTCAATTCGCCGGTGAGTTTAAATAGTTTCGCATCTGGAATGGCGTCCGCAAGCTCTTTCGGCAAGACTTCTGCAATCTCTTTCAGGGTCAGCGGTGCTTCTGCGACCGGCGCTGCCTCCACGACGGGCTTGGGCGCGGGTCTAGCGACCTCCCTTGTCGCCGCCTGCTGGTATGCGGATTCCGCGACCCCGACTTCAGCCCGTGCCGCCGTCTCTGCGGCCTCTGCGGCCATCACCCCCGCGGACGCATCGTCTACAACCCTCTGCTCTGACGCCAACTTGGTCTGGTGCTTTACAAGTGCCGCCCGTGCCCGCCGTCTGGATGCCTTCTGTTTCGCGGACAATGCTTTTGGGGCGGCTTTTGGTATCTCTGCCTCATGAAGAAACGTCCTGGCGCCTTCGGCTCGCGTGAGTTTCTTTTGCGGAACGTCTTTTGCCCTCACGCTAAGGAGGTCGTCTGTGAGGCGAATGACCTCCGTAAGCGCGGTCACCTCATTACCCTTGATTCCCAGCAACTCACCGATAAGAGAAACAAACTTTCCAAATGCGTTTTGTTTTTTACCTATCTTTATCGTACTGAGTAGCTTCTGAAAGTTAGCATCAGTCAGTCCGTAGGCGACCAGCTCTTCCGGGTTCAGGCGTCTTGGGCCGACAGGTTTCCCGGCAGCCTTTGCCTTCTCCTGCGCCTTCCATACGGTTCGCACCAGGCCATTGAGTCCGTCGAACGCATTGCCCAGCGGAGTGCCGTCGTTGGCGTGGAGTTTTCCCAACTCCAACCTTCTGACGGTAGCCGCATGAACAAGCTCATGGGTTAGCGTCTCAAGACTCATTCCGGTGGAGTTGTAATGGGCTCCGCGAATCCACATCTTCTGCTTCCCGGTCACAAAGTCTGTGGTAACTGATGCCTTCTGGAGGCCATAGGCTATCTTTGCTGGGGCCGAATCTCCCTCGCCCATGACGTGTATCGAGACCCCCTCAAGAAAGGGTGATATCCTTGTCGCAACAGCGGCGATGGCGGGCCTTTCCGCCCTTTGCGCGATCCATACAGCGAGTCCTGGCGCATTGTTGGCATACTCCCTAACAACAGACTCCAACTCCATGCGCGGCATGCCGGCAACACCGACAGGAGTCTCCTTGAAGCGTCCGACAGCCACCTCTTGCTCAAACTCAACAAGCCGCCCCTCTTCCCAATTTGGGTATCCCTCCGGCCAGGGCGTGTCAGCTTCTGGCGGCCTGAAGGCCCACTCCTTCTTCCTTTTCTGAGCCTCCGCTATTGCCTCTGGAGACCCAAAGAAGTCCGGGTTCTCATAAGGACCCTTCCGGTCGTAGGCATCAAGGGCCTCTCTAATTTCGGCCCTGCGCGGGTGGTCTGGGTCGAAGGACAAGCGATGGAACTCCTCCCTAAGTTCCACTTGGTGTCGTCTCATGCGCGTGTTTGCGACATCATACTCTGCCCTGCTGATGCGCTCCACAGGTGTCGAGATCGGGGCTGGCGGCTGGGTTGCCGCCACCTCTCGCGGAACCGGAACATCTGGAATATTGTTGGCAACAGCGTCAACGACAATCCGGTTTATATACGCAAGGTTGGCGTCTATAACGTCGCGAGGAAGCCCAATCTCCTGAAAGTATGCGCCAAGCTCTTGAAGTGCAGCGGCATCCGTTGGCGTTGGGAGCACCGATTCTGCCTCCCTAGCCCAGATAGCCAGATTGTCTGTGCCCGCCTCTATTGCCTTTTTCAAGTCAACAACAGGCAGGTTCGTTCGCTTGTCGTACAAGACAAACGCATCTTGACCGAAGTATGCGATACGCTCCGCATCGAAGTCGCTAATTGGCGCACCGTGCTGCTCTGCTGCGACCTTCTTTATCTCTTCGGTCACATAGGCGAGAGTTCCTGGGTTTGCGATAGAATCTCTTTGGTTCCTTGTCCCATCAAAGCTTCTGTGCGGCTTCATCTCCTCTTGGAAAGAGATTAGAAACCGGCCTGAAGATGTGTGGGTATCCCACATGATCGGCTTCAAGAACTCAGGAGTATTGTAAAATACCTTGTGCGCCCAGGGTTTCAAAACAAGAGGGCGCTTGCCAGCCAACTCGCCCTTGAACGCGCCCTTCACCCTTCTGGTTAGCTTTGGCGGGATGGCGTAATACCGTTTCTCTCCGAAAATCTCTGGCTCGATCCACGTTCCAGGGTCGGCCTCTCTCTTTACCTGCTCTAGCCCAGCCTTTGCTGCCGCCTTTGTGGCCTTATAGGTGCGTCCAACGGGGTGAGCGACACTGTGCTGCTGCCACGCCTCCTTCCACCCCTCAAGAGTTTTGGCGGGCAAGTCTCCAAGAGGAGACACCTTGCCCATCTTCATTTTTACCGGAACCTTTGTCCCTCCGACCCTCATGCCGCCCTTCAGCGCCATCCACGGTCCAGCAAGCGACTCAATCGGATAGAGCCAGAAGGTCTCCCATGCCGCCTCCATTTTGGCTTCCATATCACCGGGAGTGTGGATAGCAGCAGCAACCGGCAAGCTCATCGACTCAAGAAGCATGGTCGCGCCCTCTTCCGTTCGGTCGAAGAGGCGGGATATATGCATCGCCGGGGAGAGCCTGCCGCTGGTCAAGCTGCGCTTGATCGCATTGCTGGACATCTCGCCCTTGACGATGGCGTCTTCGGACCATGCGCCATGCTTCATTCGCGCTGCCACATGGCCAGCGGCGAGGCCAAGTTCGCGGTACTGAATCATAGCCGCAGTTAGTGGCAGTAGGATTAAAGAGCCATAAATCCCAGCCGCGCCCGACAACACATTCAGTGGGGTTTGGATGAGGGAATTCTCAAGCCATACGTTGGCATTGCCAGGAAGTTCCTCGTCTGAAACAGACCTGCCAACGGCACGGCTGATATCCCGAAGTCTTCGCGCCCTTTCAGCGCCGACACCATGCTCGACAGGACGACTTACGTCAAAGAAGTCGGTGCCTGTAATCTCGTTTATCCACTCCTCAAACCGGCGACCCTGTGCTCCAACTCGCGAGGGAGGTCCGCGAATAATCTCACCACCGTAGACATACATCCCCAAGGCTTGCGCTGGCCCAGCGATGCCCTCCATAAGCCCCGTTGCGGGTGCCTGGGTCTTGACCTCAGACAGCGGAACACCCTCCGGGACTATCATTGGAGCAATGCCAGCCAAATCCGGTCTTGATGTTCCCTCTGCCTCCCTTTCCTCCAGCGTCCTTGTTTCCGGCCCTCCCGTCATCCCAAGCCTAACCTGCTCCTCCACGGTCATCTCTCTTGGGGATGTGGGTTGGTGTCTGAGCCAGGGAGTTGCTTGGGCGGGAGCCGCAGACCATCCTTTTCCAAAGATTGTCGCCTCCTCCTCTGCTGTCATTAGGGGTGGATCACCCTGCGGCAGTGCGGTGTCAATAGATACCGGCTCGCTCGCCGCCATTATTTCTTCGTAGGTTGGAGGGGGCATTTAACGCACAGCCTATTTGATTCGATTCAGATTTGCGTCGAATACGGTCCGAGATTGAGGGTCAATATAGATGACGGAACCGGGTGTCAGCCCATATCTTGCTGCCCCCGCGCCCATTTTCCTCGCGACATACCCTCTGGCCCTCGCCTCTTGCTCAAACCCTCCAGCCGCATGGGGAGCGCCACCCCCAAATTGGCCCATCCCCTGACTTGGTGCGGATTGAGTTCGGACTGGTGCGTTGGTTGGTGGCGCACCCTTGGTCTTTAGTGCCTTTTGGATGTCGTCAAGGACGGTCGTCAACCTGCCAATCTCACCCTTATGCGCGCCCTTGGCCTGACCCGTAGTGGCGAATGGCGCTGACTCGCCCTTCGCTTCTGAGAGATAGGCACGGGCCAGCAGTCCCTGCACCTGCTTCTCTTGCTGCTGAAGGCTCTTCAAGTCTTCGGCCCGAAGGTCAGCGGGGTCTGTTGGCTTAAACCGACTTCCGGGCGCATCGAGGCCAGCGGCAATATCGCGGATCAAATCAGAATAGCCCAAAGGAATAAGGCCAGCAGACTCCATCCCCTTTACTTCTCGATAGCCTGCGGCTGCTGACGACATTCTTCCCTGAATCTGCCTGGGGATGCTAGTCGCCTGTTTGGCAGACTTTTTCACGTCATCTATAATCTTGATCGCACGCTTCAGGTGCCTCGACGCACCCCGCCTTGTTCCAGACCTCTTCAGGCGACGACGAAGTTTATACTCTCGCTCCATAAGGCTTCGCTTCTCTGCCCTGCCCTTCTCTGCCTCTCCAGCGCGAAACGCCATCTCCTGCTCTCGCGCTCGATTGGCCTCCATATACCGACGCCTCTCTGCATCTCTCTTGGCAAGCGCGGCCTCGTCTGCCTGCTGGATTGCCCATAGATTCTTGAGTGCAGATGGAATGGCTTGTGCAACGCTTTGCTCTGCGCGAAGGGCGGCGGCTTGCTCCATCTGCTGGCGACGAAGCTGGTCTTGCAGCATGGCCTGCTGTTGCGTGTACATCGCACGCTGTTGAAGGGCTTGGTTCTGGAGTGCCGCCTGCTGCTGCGCCTGCGCCAGCCATGCGGGAGTAATGATTTCGGCCATTTGTTACCTCAATCTTCTTCTGAGTCTGGGAAGTATTCGTTGAACTTCTTCTTCTGCTCTGCGGTCGCCTTCTTGAGGAACCAACTCTTGAACTTCTCAAAGCCAGGAGCGCCTTCGGGCCACATCTCCTCATCATCGAGAACACTTTCAAGCCACTCAAGCTGATCGGCATCCATAGAGTCGAGCACACTAAGAGTTCCGTCGATTATGTCGTTAACTTTGTCGTATTTCCCGCTGATAACCGCTCCGCCCAAAAAACCGAGGAACGAGGGCATGTTCTCTTCGTCCTGTATATTCCACAGCTTGGCCCACTTCTCGATGTTCTTCTCGTGCTCCTTCCACGCCTCTTTGTCCTCTGTGCTCCAGTCGGCCTTGTCGTCTGTATCTGGGACGTAGTAGCCCTCTTTCTCACCGGACCCCTTGATTTTGGACAGCTTCTTCACTTGCTCTGCGGTGAGTGGTTCTCCGGTCAGGATTGAATTGGTAAACATTTCAATTGTTTCTGGGGTTGGCTTGAGGTTCCACATCGCGGCCATCTTCATCGCTTGATCGAGAACCATGGCGTTGTGATTCTTGTCGAACTTATACTTGCTCAACTCATTCAGTTCGTCAGCCCTCTCGTTCATACCATTCTCGCGCATAACATTGGAGAGGATTCCAGCTTGAATTTGCTTGCCCTGAAGTTCAGCCAGCCCAACCTTGTACTGCGCCTCTGTCATCAAGTTAACCGCATCCATTGACTGCTGAAGAAGAAGCGGAGAGCCTCCTGCCATCAACGCACCGCCAGCCTCAGAAAGCTGGCTATAAAGCTGGTCACTCTGCTTCTGAACCTGCTTCTTGTATTGATTTATTATGCCCTTTGATATCACCCCTCCCGGCCCGAACAGCTTGGCTATCTCGTCGTTGAGTGCCGTTAGCTGATCGATCGCAGACGGATTGACCTCAAATTGACCGTCATCCCCTGATGTCAGCAACGGAACCGGCGCTGCCTCTGCCTCAAACTGGCCCTCACCCTCTGGCATTGTCAGTGGGACAGCCTTCTTTAGTGGTTGCTGGGTCACCGGGTCCACCTGACCCTCTCCGTCGGCTGACGGGGCAGCGCCCTCTTCAATTGGGGGCGCGGCTGGCGGCGGCGGAATGAACTCATCTGGCGGCGCTGGTGGTGGGGCCTCTCTCTCTCCCTCCCTTTGAAATGCCAGCCGGTCTTGGATGGGCGGTACTGCCGCGCCCTGCGGGAACATGCCGCCGAACATGGCCGCATCCTGTCCAAACGGAGTGAGTCCAGGCTGAATTGGGGCGACTGGCGCAACTCTTGGCGCAAGACCCCTGTCCATCTGGTGTGCTGCTGCAATCTGTTGGCGCTGGGCCTGTGGCATGGCGCTGGCGATAGCGCCTAACTCCATCCCAGGCATTGCTGCTGGAGCAACGCCAGCCCTTCCCATGCCTGTTCTTGGGTCGAACGCTTGCGGTGCCGACTCAGACCATGTGAATCCAGGCGTAACCTGCGCGCCAAGTGGGAACATCGACCCCTCTCCACCGGGAACCTCTCTCGCCGCACGCATCTGCGCAATCGGTCTTGCTGCCGCATCTGAGCGACCTCCGATCGGCATCTGAGCAGAGCCCATCTGCTTCTCAAGGTTCTGAAGGCGACTATCAACGCCAATAGCGCCCTGCTCCATTGAGTTAGCGCGGAGAAAGGAAGCAACTCCAGAAGAGATTTCCTTGGGCTGAACGCGAAACTGCGAGCCCTGTGCTGCTGGAGTTCCCTGTAAAATTGGCTGGTGATATGGAACGCTCTGGTTGGTTGGCGCTCTTTGCTGCTGATTCTCAAACGGCATCTGCTGTCGTTGAGGAGGCAAGCCACCCCCTCCAGCCCTCTGCCCCATCTCACCGGAGGTGGGAAAGCCATAGTCGTTGGCGAATTCGTTTGAAAAGCCTGGGTCGTATCTCTGTGCCATTGTCTAACCCTATGGTTGAATCATTGTCGAAAGACCGACAGTAACCGTTGCGTGCTCGACTGTTCTTACCCCTGCGGTAGCCTCGATCTTCAGGCGCAAGAACTGGCCCGACGACACCTCTGTGGTCGATGGCGTAACCTGCTTGTAATACGCAAAGCTGTCGGCAGGACCACTCAAGACTGCGGTGCCAGAATCGCCAACAGCAAATGTTTCGGTACAGTCCGTAACCGTAGTCCATGCGCCAGAAATGCTAGAGGCTTTCTGTAGCGTCAGCGTAAATGAATCCGCGCCATCAATCGCCGCACTGAGCGTGATAACAAAGTCCACCATGTAAACCTTGGAGGAGTTGCCAGCAACAGAGCCAGCCCCAACCATCACCTTTCGATAACCAACATACCGGGTTCCAGTGTTCGCAATCGTTCCGCTCGTACTAAATACAGATTCAATTCTACAGTTGAATACCTGCAAGTTATCGGCTGGAATTGAACCCAGGAAATCTTGAATATTCTTTAGGGCAGTTCTGATAGTTGAACCCAGAAGGGCATCGCCATCATTGATTACCGGAATCTTTGGACCGCTTGCCATGTTCTATCTCGCCTGAATTGCAGCCGCAACAGCGTTTGCAGCCTGCGTGAAGTCGCTCGTTGCCTTGTATGAAATAACGTATCCGCGCTCTGTAGACCACATATTTCCCAGCGCAATGCCATTGTCCGCACTGTCACCCCAATAAATATCTGCCGCAACGCTGCTCTGCTCTGCATCTGGAATAAATCTACAATTCCTGACCGCACAGTTGTCTGCCGTCACAGATATCGCATTTGTCTGGGTGCCGATAAAGGTGCAGTTGTTTACCGCCCCAAACGTACCGCCAAGAGCTATTGTGTTCGTTTCTGTTGTGCCAATCTGCTCAAACGAAATTCCATTTATATTTACACGAGTGCTGGTCACATCGAAAGCCTGTTCATCTGAGACAATACGAACGTTTCCAATTGCTTCTATCGTAACCGGGCTGTCGATTACAATGGCAGTTCTGATTCTATATCTGCCTGGAAGTAGCCGGATGACCTCATGGTCAACCGCAGCGACGATAGCACCGAAAATGCTGTCATAAGGAGATAGTTGGATGCCCGTTCCGGCGAACTGCTTGTTGGTGTTGTCTATCAGCGTAAACGTAGAGTTATCAACGTCAACGTCGAGCGTTCCCGGCGCATCGACCATGATGGTGCCAACACGATAGTCCTCTCGCGAGCCAACCGTCATCGTGTCACCCCTTTCTCGATCATAACAACGAGAGACATGCTGACAACGCGCAGAGATGCGCCAGACTCGTCGTCCACACGCTTGCGAAGCGCCACGCGAACGAACTGAGTCGAGGGACACCGGATGTCCACCCTCTTGTCAAACGGCTGGTAAGGCACCCAGAAGTGCGTATCTGTCGCTGCCGCACCACCAACAGCCTGCCACTTGCCCTTCGTTGCGTCTCCTGGGTTGGGTTGCCAGAAGTAAGTTGCATCAACATTGTCGGAAAACTCAGCAGGCCAAGGATTGATTGTCGAGGAATATTCACGACTCGTTGTGGACGATGGCGTGTCTAATTGGTTCACCGCCTCAAACGGGGCTAGTTCTGGAACGAAAACAACGCGAATTGGATTGTCGTCGGTCTGTAGGAAGTCGTCCCTTCGCTTGGCATACATCCTCAAACGTATCTGCCTGTACAGTTTTGGAACAGCCATACCCATGTGAAAGCGTCTCGACATGGCCAGCATTTCAAATGGCTGCTCTGCAAGAACGGGGTCGGCGGCAGGATACGTCAACTTCTGGTCGCTACCAGACGGTCGGTCCATCACCGCGATAACCGTGTGTGTGGCCTGCTGCTCTGGAGTCGCCCTGACAGTCGCAGAGTTGTAGCAATGAAACGCCTGAGAGAACAGCCTGTCTGGCTCTATCTTGCTCCCCATCAAGGTATAGTTTCCAACCATTGCAGACCCGACGACATTGGTCGGAGACGCTTCGCTTCCACCGGCTGACAGTCCCGCTGCGACCCAGAACCAAAGCCTGCGCGTTGGGTAGTGGCAGCAGATAATCAGGTCGTTTATCTCAACAGCGCTTCCCCCTTTTACCGCAACGCAATAGGTGTCCTGCGCCGCCAGAACCGCAGCGGACGCATCCCTGAGTTGGGAGTGAGAGATGATGTATGGGATGTGGATGTCCGTTCCTTCTGGCGGTTGATCACGAGGCCAGGAAAAATTAGCATCTTCTCCCTTGAACATCCTATCAAGAGAGGCAGACATTCTGGTTGGCAATCCAGAGCCGTTCCACGAATAGATTCCATCTGACGCAAGCCACATCAGCATCCCGTCTCTGGTCTGCTGAATCGTGCGGTGCGCGACACAACCAACCCCCATCAGCTTTCTCGTATGCGCTGGAGGGGTTCCGGTCACCCACATCTCTGAGTCGGTGAAGACGATAAGTTGCTTCCGAAAGGATGCCAGACCCGTCACGGGCCTGTACGTCGGCATGGCAGACACCATCGCAATGCGGACGCAGCGAGGCTGTGCGAAGTCAGAAAAGAAGATCGCAGATGCCCAAGCCTGCACGCTCTTGAGGTCTGGAGACAGCTTCAGGCCAGCCTTTGTCGCCTCGTCTGTGGCCGCAAACTGATTGGAGTCTGTGTCGATAGTCTTGTCTGCCACCAACCACTGCCGGTTGTTGAAGCCAGAGTAAACCATCCTGCCCAGATGCTCGATAATGATGCTGGAGCCCATCATTTCAACGAAATAGGCATACTGGTCTTGAGAGGCGGGAGGGACGAAGAACGTCTTGCTTACGTCTGCTATCTCTCGCTCCAGTTCGGACCAGCGCCAGATTCGATTGCCGTTTGAAAAATAAACATACTCACCGTATTCAGCAAAGACATACGGCTTGCCCGGTCGTTCGCTTCTGAGTGTAACCGCCGAACCTGTCAGATTTACGACATGCCCTGTAGTCGTGTAGACAATGCCCTTGATGACCTCTGGGTCTGCTGCGGCAGATGCGGTGTTTGGCCTGTATAGCGCGATGACGTAATCGATGCCGCTGGGAGCGGAGTACAAGTAACTCCCCACCGGCAACGCATTTTCGACTGCGGCGGTCTTGTATGTATCTGGAACGTACCTCTCTACTGGAGGGTCTTCCTCGTCGTTCTCTTTTTCCCATGTATCTGGAGTTTGGATTACACGCCAACCGTCGCGCGCCTCTAGAACACCGTTCGACAGGTCGCAGTTGATAAGAAAATCAAACTCAGCCTGCCCTTGAGCGGCAGCCTCAAGCTGCATCCCGCCGAAGACTGGTAGAACCTGAGATTCCTGTGCCGCCATGACTGGCCCCTATCAGCCGTGCTGATTCGTCACGCGAGAGGGTGCCTGACTCTGCTGTTGGAGGCCAAGCGTATCAACGAGTGTCTGGAACTTTCTTACATATCGAGAGCGCAAGTCTGTGCTGTCCTCGCCAACATTCACAAGAATGTCGATCGCAGCGAGCATCGGAATGATGTCGTGATGCTCAAGCAGTTCCCCGGTCGTTCCTGAATCAAGAGATAGAAGCTGGTTTGCATCTGCGATCGGATCAAAAACAACTGGAACCATGTGAATCCAAAGAAACAGGTCTGTGCTGCTCATTGGATATACAAACAAGTTTCTGCCGTAGAGCTTCCACTGTCTGGAGCCGCCCGCAATTTGCGTCCACGGGTCTTCTGCTGGTCCTGTGACGCTGCCCTGATAGAGTTCAATAATGTCCTCTGCAACCGGCATTACAGATGCCCCGTTCGTTGGCGATGGGTCTGCCTGCTCGTCAAGCTCAAACAGCCCAATGACCCGCGTCCATCTGCCGACCTTCAGGACCGGGCCTGCGGTAGACTGGTCGTCTGTGTCGTTTAGTTCAATTGAAACGCTGTTGCCTGGATAGGTAACGCGAACCCTCTTGTAGAAGTAATCGACAGTTCTGGCGCAGATGTCTGAGTAGATTTCTCGATTAGCCGCAACAATCAGGTTGTTGAGCTTTGCGTCTGTCCATTGTGCGGCAGAGGGTTCGTTGACAAAGAATCGAACTCTTGCTCTTGCGTCTGCCAAGTCCACATCGACCCCCTATACTGGCGCTGACCGTGGCACTGAGATGGTTGGATAGGGGTCGCCCATGTTCAACTCTTTCTCTCTGTACTTGCGTATGAGCCATTCAGCGAAATGTGGGTCGCAGTTTTTCATTGCTTCCCGCTTGTAATCTTCGTCTTCTTTCTTGAAGTGCTCGCCCAGCCTTTTCTGTCTGGCGCGAAGGTGCTCTTTCTTCAGGAGGTTTCGGCTTTCCCATCCCGCCTCGTCCAGTCGGTCTAGGATATTCCAAGTCTCTCCCGGCTCGACATCGCGAAGGAAGAACATCTGCCCGTTGTCGCCCCTGGCAAAGAGCATGTGCTTCTTTTCTGGCACATAGAAGACGATGCGAATCTGCGGGTGTCGCTCTTGTATGGCTGACAATACATCTTCTGGGAATCCATAAAGAACTCCATCGCGGATGTCGTCACCAAAGCCGTCAACAAACGAGAACTCTTCTGCGGACTGTCGAATGATGCCCATCGTACTCCGACCGGAGGTGCTGGACCCCAGCCAGGAAAAGCCTGACCAGGGTCCAGCGACCGATATGACTAGCGAGGCAAGTCGGCAGAATCAACCTTGATCCCACGAGCAATGCCGTGCGAGTTCAGGTTGTTGAACGCCAACTGCAAGTAGGACTTGTAGAAGGCTTTGACACCATCCTGTGCGCCCGAACCAGCAGCAAGAGACTTCAGAACCGCACCGCCGCGATCGTCCCAACCGAAGTCACGACGAACGGCCCAGAACATGTTTGTCTCGTCAAGAGCAAACACATAGCCGTAGGGGCAGAACTTGTCCACAACCCAATCGTACACCTTGTCCGACGCAAAGGTGATCGTCTGATAACCACCCTTGATGACGTCGTTGGAGTATCGGGTTGCGGCGTCTGCCACATTGACATACTCAAGAAGCAACGAGTAGTGACTTGCCAACATGGTTGGCGAGCCGCTTCCCAACTCCTGAACATTGTGCAACAGGCTGTGCAAGAACGTCGTATCAAAGGTTGTATCACCGTGCGCCTTTGAGTACGTCTGCCAAGTGTAATCACCACCAGACGTCACAGGAATACCCTGGAACGTTTGGCTGGTAAGGCCCTGGAAGCTTGAATCCAGCGTGCCAAGACCGTTCAGGCCATTGTCATACTCGAAGCTTCCGTTTGTATGGTTAGAGCCAATAACAAACTGATCGCCACCAGCAGGAGCAATCCCCGTTTCCGCCACAACCGAAATCTCAGTTGCCGAATCGACCGAAGCAACATACCCACTGCCGGTGCCAACAGGAGTATTATGCCCGAACTGAGCGGCCTCAGAGGGGTCGCCCCAGGCAAGAGCCTGACCAACGCGGAAGTAGCGAGTGGTGCTCGCCGCATCTGCATTGGCATACCCAAGCGGAGCGAGGATAGTGCTCTTGCCGCCAACAACCGCGCCAGTCTGGGTTCCAAGAACACAGTTGAGACGATCGGCGTTGTCGCCTGTGCCGTTGACCGGCATTCCCCACACGGCTCGCCCAAAATGATTCTTGGAATCATTGACGAGTCCCTGCATTTCCGAATCCAACGCACGACGGAAGCCGCCTCGATCGGAGAGAACAGCGTCCAAAGCAAGGCCGGTCAACTGAATCGTTCCGTAGAACAGAACGTCAGTAATCTCTGCCTGCTTGTAGAACTGTCCGCCCGGATCGGGAATACTCCCCGTCTCATCACGGAAGCCAACGCCAGTGTTGCGCTTGGTGTGAACCGGGAACATGACCTTTCGGCCACTCCACTTCATGTCCTTGCGCTTCTCCAGGCGTTTCAGCATGAAGTTTTCGTTGTTCAAAGTCTCCGCAATGCGAGGACCGTAAAAGTCTTTCAACAGACCATCTAAGGTCTGATAGGTACTGGTAGCCGCGCCTTTTTTGACGCCTGCGGTGTAAACAGCCATTTTATTCTACTCCAAACTCAGCTTGGGGGCATGTTGGCTTCCAGCCACGCATCCACCGCCGAACCAAATTCTTTTTTCGATAGTTTTGCCGGGTTTGGAGCTTTGGCGACCACTTTGGATGCGGCACTTCCGCGTCCTTTCACTGGTCGTCGTCCACCCCGGCTTGTCTTTACTTTGCCGACAGCAGCCTCCTGCGCCTGCTTATAGATGCTATCGAAGGTAGAAAACGCACCATTCACCGCAACACGAACCTCTTCGATTCTATTTGGATCGGCACCGATCGCACCCAAGTGGGTGTATCCGGCCTCCCAAAGTCGAGCCTTGACGTCGTTGTTGTCGGAAAACTTACTGTCCTTTGTGACGCTTTCGACAAATCCCTGCACGGTTTCCTGCACCCAGTTCTGGTAGTTTGCCATGCGCTGCTGCTCTTGAGCACCACGCGCACGCTCTTCCCTTTCTGAGCGCATCCGATCCATTTCTCCGCGCATCCGTTGAACATCAACGCGAAGAACTTGGGTTTCGTAATCGGGATCCATCTCATCGAGATCGGCATATGGGTCTTTAGGCGGCGCGGCAGCCGGTGCGTTTTTCTCCACAAGCATCTGACGAAGCTCTTGAATAACACCCACCAACTGACCATTCTGCTGAGAAAGATTATCCAGTTGTTGATCGCGATTTCCGATCTTTCGATCGAACTCCGCTTTCAAGTTCTGAATTCCTCTTCCACCACCAGAGCCACCCTCATCACCAGATGCCGCTTCGACATCCTCGTCATAAGGATTCTCTACATCTTCGACTTCTGCTGTTTCTTCTTCCAAGCTTGACGCGCTTGCCTCGACGGTTTCCTCTTCCACGGCAGGAGCAGCAGAAAAATCTTCCGAATCAGAATCAGCAGTAACCTCCGATTCGCCCGAAGCAACAGCTAGTGCTGCCTCAAACTCGTCGGCGGTGCCCCATGTCGGGCCTTTGTTTGAAGTAGTCTGGGACATTGCCCACCCCTTGGTCGTTACGCGACCAACCGAATCAAATCGTGGCTCCACTCAACTCAGCCATTGCCAACTGTTCGTTCGGCATGGGTGGCTGTGTCTCCGACGCCATTGGTTCCTCGTATGCAGGAACGTCAGACCCCGGACCCATAGGAGCGCCAGGAGGAGGCCCTTGAGGACCGCCCTGGCCTGCCTGTGGGGGAGCGCCGCCCTGGAGCATAGCGGCGTGTTGCTGTATGTGCAACAAGAACGCCTGCTTGATATTTTCTGGAGCAGCGTAGAATCGTTGCTCTTTCATTGTTTCGATATGAGATTCAAGGTGTGCCGCTTGATCTTCATATTGGGCTGCATTTACCTGCTGACCAGCAAACATCATGTCGTTTTCGTTGCGTGCGCGCTCTTTATCTCGATCTTCGCCACCCATAATGTCGGCAATGTCGCCAAACTCAAGCATACGCAAGGCTCGCTCTCGATCGATAAGACCCATCTGAGCCAACTGCAAGACCAGTTGCCGCCTTGCCTCAAGGTTACTTGGCAGGCTGGACTCAATCTGGAACTCTATATCTGCAAAGCGAATCTTGCCCGCCTCTAGCGCCTTGACCTCGCTGATGGCGTTTTCTCCCATGATTCGATAATTCAGTTCATAATCTGCATTATCTCGCCATGTCTCCAACATAAGCCGTCCCATTTCCCTGAGAGCTTGCCGGATACACTTCAGCGTTGGTCCAAGCTTGGTGTTGTCCTGCTCCGACTGGAACAGAACGGAGCGTCCTGATTGCGAAGACCCAGCCATACCCAAGGACGCTTCGTGTAGACCAAGCACATATTGCTGTGCCTCGCGGAACATCTGCGTCAGGTTCATCATGTTGGGAGAAACTGGATCTCCACGAATCCACTGCGGAGGGCCGTGGGTTGGGTTGTATTCGATCTTTTCGCCGGGTGCAGATGTAATCTTGGTTACACCGCTTCCCTTTGGAATCAACCACTTGCCGTGCGCTGCCAGCGTTACCTGCTCGATAATGAGAGAGTAAATCTGGTTGATATTCATCTGGAGTTCACGCGCAAATCGCATCGGCGTGATTCCGTAGAACGACTCTGTGTCTGGATAGAATGTGCAGTAGACAAACGGCAGTTTCTCTATGGGCGGCTCATCTTCTTCTGGCTTTTCGTATTCCAGAACCTTGCCACCCGCACAGAGGATGCGCCTTCCTCCTGGGAAGTCCTTGCTTGGTCGCTCCCAGTACTCCTTGATCATGACCATGTTTTCGGCCAGTTCAAGTTGAGTATCGAGCGCATCTATCCAGCTAAAGCCGAAGGAGGACGGGCTATCTGGGACAACCTCCTCTCCCCATCTCTCGTATACCTCATCGATGTGAATGAGGTGAACATGGACAAGCCAGCGCACGTCTTTCATCTTCTTGGCACCGGGATCGACAAAAATCTCAAACGGAGAGACTGCTTCGACAGAGAGGTCGCCCTCTTTCCTTCTTCTGTCCCTGTCCGAAAGGTTGAGTTCGTCAGCAATAACCGGGTCCACCACCCTTGTTTCGCCGCCTTCTGGATCCCAACTCACCTTCCACCAAGCCGAACCAGTCGAAAACAAGTCGCTCACCCAGCGAGTCAACTCCAAATCCCAGCCGATCTTGCGGAAGTGGTACTTGATAAGACGCTCGCAAGCCCGCGCAATACCCCGATCTTCATCGGTATTGTTGACTGGCAGAACACTTGGCTCTGGTCGTTGAGCGGTCAGCTTGGACACGATGACGCGCTCGATAGAGAAAAGACCGTTGACAGTAACCTGCTTTCTCCACGATCGACGCATGACAGGGCGAAGATTCCCGTTCGCGTCATCCCTGGAATACCACTGCTCGCCACGAATGAACGTCTTGTTCAACAACCACTCTCGCGCCAAAGAAGAACGGGCCTCCTCCGCAAGAGTAAATTGCGAATCAACGTAGGCAACCGGGTCTTCCCCGGTGCGCCTGACCTCTCGCTCTATTCGCTTGATGCGGATGTCTGCCAGTGCTTTTGGCATCTAACTGAAACTCCCAACCCCTGGAACAGTGGTCAGCGGGGACTGACTCTGAAACGGGCTAGACGGCTGTGCTGCCTGCTGCGGTGGCGGAAGACCGGGTTGCCAAGAACCCCACCACTTCGACCACTCCGACTGCTGCCCCGGCGCAGACGGCAGGCTGGGATTCTTTTTCTGCCAATGCTGATAGTAGGGATATGAGCCAAACATGGCCGTCGAGCCTTGTGCAATTTGCTGCTGCTGCTTGTATGGGTCGTCGGTCAGTGCAGATAGGGCGGTCTGGGTTGCGCCATACGCCAGCCCCGCCGCATAGGGGTTGGAAGACCCCATCATGGCGGCACCACCGGCAAGAATCGGGCCGAACTGCTGCAAGTAATACTTCCAATCCTTCTCAGGAGGAGGAGGTGCAGCCGGTGCCGCAGGAGTCGTATACTCTGGAATCTCAACGGCTTCCCACCCATAATCTGCCATTATGCTGCCCCCTGAACAAGAGAACTGAAGTCAATAGAGTCGAAAGTGCCCGAAAGTTCCTGCGCCGTCTTATCTCCGATAAACGCAAGAAGCAATGGTTTTGATGCCTCTTCAGCCACCATCGCAGTGGCATTCGGATTGTATCCACTATCAAGCAGTGCGGTGCGATATCGAGAAATATCGGTTCCGGATGTCACATCGAAGACCAAAGCATTGCCGTCTGCCATGACAAGGAAAATCTTGTTGTTCTTGTAGTCGCGAAGCGGAACCCAAGGTGCCTGACCGGACTTCTTGTTGGCGTTTGCTTGGCGCACAGACTCAGAGTACATGCCGGTAAACAGCATCTCGTACTTGTCTCCAGCGCTTGCCGCCCTGTATCTAGCCGCAGCGGGTTTCTTTAGGTTTGCGGCTGGGCCTTTGCTTCGGGCCGACTCCTTGGAAAAGCCACCCTTGGCGGCAAGCCTCGACGCGCCTTGGGCCGCCGATGCAATTGCGCCGGCGGTGGTTGGTGTCGCGCTAGGGGTGTCTGACGGCGGAAGCGATGGCGATCCGCCATACTTTTGCAGCCACTCCCGAAACTGTGCGCCCTCCTGCTTCATACCGGGCGACTCAGCCGTTGCCTTGCCGGGAGTTGATGGTTTTGGCGGTCGGATAGCTCTTCCCCTCGGTCCGTGAGCGGCCCTGTAGTCAGCGGGCGCATACAGACCCATTCTCTGCATCGCCCTCCGACGCCCCTCTTCATCTATATACCGCGCCAAAGCGGCTGGCGGCATGTGTTCCGGCGACTGCGCCCCCAACCCAGGACCGACCGGCATCTCAATGGGGTGACGAACTGGACTTGGCATTACTTACTCCCAAACCGTGGGATGCAGTGCGACTTCAGGACCGTCATCCTCTGCTGGATACTTGTCCTCTGGACCCCATGTATGACACGGCTCATCACTCGATGCAGCATCGTACTCCGGTAAAGACTTTGCAAGAGAAAGTCTGGAGATGTTCTCAATCAACACGGCCCTTTCCTTGTCGTAAGAACGACGCATCTCAGAAAGCGCAATCTTGTGAAAATAGTGCTCTACAGCCAGCAAAACAGTCAAGATAACGGCAGCAGACCATGACACCATGAGCTAATACAACCCCAAACTCAAAAGACCCTCTGCGATAGAATCAAATTCTTCGTCTGGGTCTTCGACACGATGAACCTCTGAAACCCTTGTCCAGACCGGAGCGTCCCTATCCTTGACCGGCTTGAACTGCTCGTCAAGGTCTGAGTCCTCATCGTCAAGCAAGCAGGCTATCATCATCGTAAACACATAGTCGTCGTGACAACCATCCATCGCTTGCGGCTTGTTCGTAGAAGCTGAATAACAAAAGTGTCCAAGCTGGTCCAGTAAATCTGAATCGTGAATAACAATGCGCTTGGAACTGGCGCGCAGATACTTCCTCGCCGCGCTAATCAACATGGGCCGACTCTTCGCGGTTGTTTCAAACCCCAAAGTGTTGCGAACAATCCTGCCTTCTGCCCGATTCCAGGCCACTTGCCTGTAAATGCATGGATATGCCAGCTTTCTAAGCTCTTTTAGGGTATGTCTTCCGTATGTATTGGATTCAGGGCAAACGACTGCATTGTTGTAAAACCGCCCCAATGCGTCCAACATAAGGGCCAATTCGTCTGGATCGGGCCTCCCTATATAAGAAGCCACTTGCTCAAGCATCAATCCACGCCTGCACCAGATGGAAATCGCGCTGTAATCGGTGGCAGTCGAGCCGGAGCACACGTCGGCAGT
>Ga0209434_1000516_pt1 | contig 18592 bp, 4 predicted proteins | sample ETNvirnome_2_300_FD_184068 | JGI IMG/M metagenome (GOLD analysis project Ga0209434, IMG submission 184068) | Marine viral communities from the Pacific Ocean - ETNP_2_300 (SPAdes) (version 2) | ecosystem: Environmental > Aquatic > Marine > Oceanic | place: Pacific Ocean | collected 2013-06-22
GGTGCCCAGCGCGCAGCTATAAAGCTTCCAACTACTCTCCCCAGACAATGGGTTATGGACGATGACGGCACAGTTAGCACGAACCCGTATGTTGTAACTGGGGCGTGGGTATCTAAAGGAATTTATAGCGCTTCATTTGCCATAACAGGCGCGACACCCCCTCTTACGAAGATCTTTGACGTCTGGCATGACGGCTCGGGCAAAAACAAGCCATGGACCAGCGTGGAGTTTGCAACATCCTCTTTTGTTCCGCTCAATATTAGCGCCTCCGTGGCAGCTTCGTCTCCTTCGTATGTGCTGAGCATTACGAATTTACGCAATAAATATAGATCCACTGAAACCGCAAGATTTAATGTGTTTATAAGAGACAGGTATTGGAGCCCGGCCATTTATACAAAAGCCAACGAAGCGATAGAATCAACCGCTATTCCGAGCGCGTCATTTAAAGTTTACAGAGTTTTGGATGCTTACGAAGCCATCCCATATGGAACAGGTAGCGATGCACAAACGATGCTATCCTATGACATTTCAGGAAACTATTTTGATTTTGATATGAAGCTGCTGGAACCCGGCTATGAATATGCCCTCAAGCTAGCGTTTTATGATAATGGTTTGAATTCGTGGACAGAACAACCGAACTCGTTTAAATTTCGAGTAGAAGATTATGAGTATTAAAAAGCTTTTCGATAGAGCAAAAAATAACAACTACCTATCAGACACAACAACCAAAGAAGCTTTCAAAGATGTTGAGTCAGGCAGAAATGTAAAGGCGATCAAAGAACGCCAAGATACCTTCACTCCGCATGTGGGCTATGGTGATCCAGCTAATTTTGTTAAATATGGTTCTGCATATCTGTATTATGAATCGGCCATGGATAGAGTTATAGACTATTATCCATATGATGGCTCTGATGCCGAGCTTAATGAGTTCTATAACAAATCTTTAGATATCGAAAAGTATATTTTTGATAAGAAGTATCCTCGCACAAATGGTTATGCGATTGTCAGTGCTGACGGATGGGGTACCCAATCATCAATTTCTGGTGGATATGGTATACCGGCAACTACAGAGCATATTTCCTTCTTTGGCGGCCCCGGAACAGCATCAGTTGATGCTAGTATGGCGCACATGTTCCCGAACCCCAAAAACAGCAAGTTTCAATATTCGAACATATACGACACAGACATCTACAAAACAGAAGGTTTGCCTTCTGATTATGGATCCGGCTCTCGCGAATCAAACCTCATGGCAGACTTTGATCGTGGGGTCACAGTTGAATTCTGGTTAAAGACCGGCTCGCTAGGCGGCAATGCAGATACACAGAAACAAGTCATTTTTGACATGTGGAATAATGAAGCCTCCTCCAGTGCCGGCTATGGCCGTATTACGATTGAGTTAACGGGAGGCATGCGCACCTCAGCCACATTAGGTTGGACCGAATCGCCATTCTTGCTAACAGTTCAGTCTGGCACGCAAGGTGGCCCAGATGGGGCCAAAGGTATCTATCAGCAGAAAATTGGTCAAGGATTTACTACAGCATCTTTAAACTCATGGCATCATTATGCAATTACAATTTATAATTCTGGTAGTGATCTTATTTCAAATCTATATGTTGATGGAGCCATAAATGATACGAACCCGGGCCGGCCATCCCCCGCCGCCGCAGTAGACGCGATTGACACTACCGGCGTGAAAGCCGCTCTTGCAGACACCACGTTTAGATTCGCCATACCCACATCAATCGGTGGCCTAAGTGGGGTGACTATTATAGCTTTGGATGCAAGTGCCACCACATCGCCGACTGCCGGCGCAAGTAAGATCGGCATTGGCTTTAATGATAAAACAGATGCTGAAATTGCTGCTCTTATTATTAAAGCGATTAATGGAACTGCTGTTACTAATGTTGTTTTTGCGACATCGGGGAATGGACAAGCCGGTTACGACTCTGGTATTACAGCAACACAAGGTTCAAGTGATACTCAGATTACACTTACTATGAATGCTGCTGGAGTTGCTGGAAATTCTTCTGTGCTAGTGTATTTAGCCGGCACGAGTATAATTCGTGATCCCGCCGGCGATACAGTGTCTACAACAGCTTTTACTGGCGGGTCGGGCGGTGCCACGTTAGGAAAAGATCAAAAACTAGGAGACTTAACCCCAAAAAATACGGCCGGCCGCCTCGGAGCGCTTTTAACGCAGCCCTCCGCCAGTTATGCTGGTGGCGATGGCGCCGGCAAGCTAAGCGGATCCATTGATGAGTTTAGATACTGGAAGATTAGACGCACAGCAGCCGAGATTGGTAAAAACTGGTTCACACAAGTCCGCGGCGGAGCAAACACTGATATATCAAATGCAGACTTGGGAGTTTACTACAAGTTTAACGAAGGAATCACAACAACAGACAGCATTGATGCTGTCGTGCTGGATTACGCTGGAAGAATATGTAATGGCGCTTGGACCGGCTATGGTTCGAACTCTAGAAACACAGGATCCGCGATCGTTTCTGCTAGCGCTGCCGCCACAGAGTATCTAGATCCAATCGTTCGCTCAACTCACCCCAATGTGGTGTCTGTTAAGGCAAGCCTTCTTGATAGCGGCTCTTATCACGATGAAAACAATAATGCATCTTTATTGAGCATGATCCCGGGCTGGGTTATTGATGAGCACGACGATGCCGATAATAGCAATCTGGTTAAGATTTGTCATATCGCCGGCGCTTACTTAGACAAACTATATTTGCAGATTGCATCGCTTCCATCTTTGCGAAACTTAAACTATGTTAGTGCATCTAATAATTCCTATCCATTTGCGCAACATTTGCCACAATCACTTGGTCTATACACTCCAGAAATTTTTATTGACTCTAGTGTCATGGAGAGATTTGCAGACAGAACAGAAAAATTTAAGTTTGCTGAAAAATTAAATGACACTAAGAATCTTATTTATACCAATCTTTATAACAACTTAACAAACATCTACAAATCAAAAGGAACAGAGAAATCTATTAGAAACATATTTAGATGTTTTTACCTAAACGACGAGCTACTGCGTCTCAATGTTTATAACAACAATGAAACATACGTCTTAAGCAATAACCTACAGCAGACATTTGTTAACAGAAAGGCACTTAACTTTAATACCGGCAGCAACACAGAAGCTGTTGTATATCAGCGCATAAGCAGCTCAAATGCAGAAAGTGTCGGGTATATCATGGGTGCCTCCCCAGTTGGATCGCAAAACAAATATGGATGCTCGACCGAGGCTAATATAATATTCCCACATTATAGTAACATAAGAGATTCGATAACAAGAAATTTCATAACAAGTTCTTTATTCGGTCTTCATACTGTCAACACAGCATCTAACTCAGAAAAAGATGGTACCACCATTGACTTGTCTACATCGGACTCACACGCAAACTTTCAGATATATGCTGTTCGCGATGAACCCTTCTCAAAGAATGTAAAATTTGTTTTAAAAAGCGCTCTCCATCCGATTCCGATTCCGACATTGACCAGTAGCGTGTTCTTCGATGTATATGACAATAGCGAATGGACCATCTCGGTTAAAATAAAACCAAATAATTACCCATACAACAGCATTGTTAGCGGTTCAACTGGTTCTTATTATGATTTAGAATTCCGCGGAGTTAACAACAGTCTAGGAACAATACAAAATAGCTTTTTGTTAACTGCTAGTTTAACCACCACTTCCGGAAACAATTTCATACAAGCCGGCAAAAGGTTCTATTGCGGTGCATATAGAACCGACATTATAGGCGCAATACAGTATAGATCTGATGTAAAAGTCGATAGTTTAAAATATTGGACAAAATATATAGACGATATGTCTACTGATCAGCATGCGTATGATATAGACAACGCCGGAGTATCAGGATCTTATAGAAATATCTCTGCTTTAGATCCATCGATTAACTTTGTTGATGCAACTAATTTTAACACACTAGCGCTTAATTGGACATTCGATAAGGTAACCGGTTCTGATTCTAACGGTAACTTTAGCGTTATGGATATGAGTTCTGGTTCAGCCACACTTCGTAAACACGGCTGGCTTGGTGCAATGACCGGTTATCAGCACACTGGTTATGGCTATGGATTCCTGGCGGACTCAGCAGCTGTAATCGAGCGCGCAAATGTTAACGCATTCAAGTTCATCGATCCAGAGTTAGCAGTATCTTCTGACATGGTTCAGATCCTTGATGACAACGAGCAATTATATGGTGTTGATGAATCAATCCCAAGTTATTATTATGTTCTAGAAAAAAGCATGTATCAAGCAATATCAGAAGAGATGTTGACTTTCTTTGCCGGCGTTGTTGATTTTAATAACCTGATTGGCGAACCAGTTAACAGATATAGAGAACGATATAAGGGCATAGAAAAACTTAGACAAACTTTCTTTGAAAAAGTTACCACAACAGCCACAGTTGAGAAGTTTATAGAATACTATAAGTGGTTTGATGACGCGCTTTCAGATATTATAGCCCAAATGATCCCCGCTTCAGCCAAGTTCTTGCCAGATGTAACCAACACGGTAGAAAGCCACGTGCTAGAGAGAAATAAATACAAGACAAAGTATCCAGCTTTTGCTTATCGTGATTCGCTAGCAGAAAAAGAGTCATTCCCAGCCACCACACCAGATCCCAGCCAGGCTTCCTGGGGATGGGGCACGGTCCCACGTGGGACCGTGCCCGGGCCCAAAGGCACCATAGGGGGGACGTCCCCAGTAGGTGAATCACCGCGACCAACAACAAAGCATCTAAAGTTTTGGAAAACGAAAGCAGATCCGGCATCACCTGAGATCACGTCTGGTGATGCAGCTGTAGATGCAGTGCGCAAAATAATCAAAGAAGTAAAATATTCCACACCTATTCTAAGTTCAAGCACACCAAAGAAGTTCACAAAAGATGGCGTTGAATATATTGGAAACACCTACGCCCGCAGAAATCTTGGTAAAACATATAATTTAGCCGCAAGCATAGATAGAGATCGTTTAGGCAAAGTGAAGTTTTTAAAGGGCGGCACAAACTTCAGCGAAAACAAAAACATTCATTACACATATGCGGCTCTTTATCCTGCCGGCCCAGTTAACCAAGAAGGCGGCATTTTTGTTCCCCTGAACGTTTTGCTAGCAGAAGTTAATGATTTAGAGCCGATTATAAACAACCAAGATATTGCCGGCACCTGGGCATCTAAAAAGATGAAAAGAACTTTCAAGGTTCAATCCGGTCGAGAATGGCAATCTGGTTCTGGTTATCACAATCTAAAGTCATCGTACGTATTTCCATTTAATGTAATGAGTTCTTCGGTGAACAGCGGTTATAATAAGCGCGTGATCGAAAGAGTCACAGGAAACATTGAGATAACCAACCTTCATCACGACTCATATCTGATAGATATGGATATTCCCATGCAAGGGCCTTACACAGATGCACTAGTCGGAGGCCACCAATCCAGACATATATCTTTGAACACCGGTTCTGACGATTGGAAGAGTCGCCCGGAAGCGTGGAAACTGCTACTTGGTAGGTGCTGGGGAAACCCGACATCTGGTGCCATAGGGATGGTGGGTGCCGATTATCCATGGCCCGAAGCCAACGATGGTCGGCTGGCGCCAGCCGATCGCCTGCAAAGGCCTTACCCGGTGACGGCCTCACAAAAGGCTGTCTATTATCGTGGTCTAACTGCTAAACGACCGGTTAATATTCGTAATGTTTTGCTTGTAACCGGTTCTGATGTTTTGAAGAACATAGGAAACTATCAAAAGAATTATGAAGTAATCCAAGCCGGCCCAGCTTCCGCCACCCCAAGAAGATTCGTCGACAAACAACCCATCCTTCCGGCAGTCATAAATACATTCGTTAATAATACCGCACCATCAAAATCGGTTGATGTTGTCAACAACTTTAGCAACCTCCACCGCGGTGAAGAAAATCACTTTGACTATGAGTTGGAATATACGCCAATCCAACACACCGGCTCAGGAAACAAATCAACGATCATAACGCGATTTGCCGCGCCTGGCGGGATTGAAGTTAAGTCAAGAGGATTCCAGACCCTAAGAGGATCTGAATTCTCAGTTTATAATTCGATATTAAATAGAAACCTTACAGTTAGAAAACCGCAACAAGCACCTAGTGGCACCATTTCTGAGCCTGTTGGCGCCGGCCCAGTTAATGCACGTGTGGCAGATATTCATAATCGCGATTATGGCCTTATTTCTCATCTTGCACGTCACACAGCTAGGTTTGGTCGCGACTCGCTGTTTCAAACAGGCACGTTAGCAACCCCCGGCTTAGCCGTAGCGCTCCAGGCGCCCGGAGCTTCCTATACTCAGTTCCCGGGCTTTCACAAGGTTCATAGAAACAATATAAGCAGAATCGAAATCTGCAACGAAGAGATAGAAGCGTACAACGCCAACAACATATCAAACGATTATGCTCTTTATTTCAGTCATTCCAGCGCGCCAAACTTTCAAAAGGCCAAGTTAAAGCACACCGCCTCCTTTATAAACTCCGCCGGCGACAACATCACAGGTCTTACGTGGACAATAAGCGCATGGATCAAAATACACGATCCGGGCATAGCTAATAGAAAATCGATCGTTACTTTGGGCGATAATGGGGGCAGCACAAACGCCGATATTGCACTAGGGTTTAATATTTCTGCAGCCGAGAAGTTAGAGTTGTGGATGAAAAATACGTCAAATATAGGTAAATGGACTGCTGCTTATGCAATTCCTACTAGTTCTTGGCATCACGTAGCTGTTGCTTACGACGGCGGCAGCGTTAGCAACGATCCAATATTTTACGTCAACGGCTCGCAGTCAGCAACTTCGGAAGATGTTACTCCGGGCGCCATCGCGCAATCAGTCAATAGTGTTGGTAGTGGGGTTTCGTATATAGGTGGAACAAATTATGGTAACAATGTCACTCATTTACCTTTTCAACATGCATCGATAGATGAGGTAGCGATTTATGACGCTGTTCTAAGTGCATCAGAGATTAGCGATATATATTCAAGCGGCAAAATATTAAACCTAAGTAGCTCCGATCTTGGCGCCCCACGAACCAGCAATCTGATAACATGGATTAGATTTGGAGACGCTGTTTATGGAGACGCCGGCGATCCTCAAGCTGACTCTCTATTAACACAAAGTGCCAATTACGGTCCTGTGTTCTACGATGTTATGGGAAATAATAACTACACACTCCACGGTACGGTCAACCCTACCGGCTTGTTCATGCATGACGAGGAGGAAGGCCATCCAGCGGTAGATGTTTTATCAACCGCCACTGTTTTGAAACTCAGAGAATTAAAAGGATATTGTACTTCTTCTTTATATGACAATTTCTTTGTACAACATCAGATTCCCAGATCCACTTTGCAATATTCATGGCTCACCTCATCGGTAACCGCTAGCTATAATCAATATGGGTTTGTTCCGGCAGATTTTAAAGTAAGTCGTTCTATAGGCATCGTCGATGCACTTGATTTTACAAGCGCCAGTTATAACGTGAGTTATTACAGCTTCGGCAGTCGCTCATGGGGAGCAGCCCCAAATTATCTAGATTCGGTAGCAGCAAAGGATCAATACATACCGGTTGATTTTGTTGGATTAAATACCATAATTCGCGAACCGATATCGGCATCAGGTGATAATATTTTGGGATATTCTGAAATGACTTGGGAGGCGCGCGGGTACGCCAATGGGGATTATACATCTCCCCATATTGGATATGTTAACTATATTAATCACAAAGTGGTTGACTATGTGCTTGATGCTACAGCAGGTGGAGCGTCCGGCAGCGGCCTAGGCGCCGTCTTCAACGGACTTATGCTGCATAGGAATGGTATTGGTGGTTGGCCAATGTGGAAGCAGCTAAGACACTCTTATCACCCGATTGTGCGAAATGAAGTGGCCAAAAATATTATATCGATTGTAACTGGTTCAGAGAAGGCTACTTCCACTATATCAAATCATCGACTTGCGCCAGTTTCAATGCGTGGCCGCCCCACCCTGATCAATTTGTATCAGACGGCCGAAGATTCTACTCCCCAAAATGTTACTCTCAAGGTAAGCCATAATAATGATTTAATATATTTTAACGACTCCTCTACGGACAATCTGCAAGGATTTAATCCAAGCGAAGTATACACATCGTTTGACCAAATTGTTGAAATAGCAAGAGACCATCCAGCATACACAATAAATTGGGTATCATATGCAGAGAACATTTTCCCCTCGCTTCGTAATGAATTCTTGTCGGGTACCCGCGAGCGCTTAAAGTATGATAATAATTTCTGGCGTCTCACAGGCAGCCAAAGAATAACGATTGGAATGAGAGAGTCGGGCTCTTTCAAGTACAATATCCATCAACTTTTTTCACAGGTCACCTCGGGTCCCGACTTCCATCAATATCACAGCGTAGGCAGAAGTTGCTGGCCCTTAGATCCACCGAAGGGATTTCTGACCCGCTCCGGCCCACACATGGTTGGTAAAAACGGTCAGCATTTTGGTGTACACAACCTTATGGTAAATGGAAAAGCGGGAGAGTTACAGAATGTACATATGAGTTATTTCACTGGTTCAGACCAGTTCCGCTCCACGGTCGATTCCGCCACGGCTTGGCAATATGGAGAATATTATGGAGTCAGAGCCCTCTGGCCAGCCGCGCTTTATGCGAGAAAACACATGCTAGCCGCGCCCAAGTCCGTCGTTGCTCCATCTGGTATTGATATTTTGGAGACAGGCAGTACCACCAATATAAATAATAACTTTACCAAGCACCGTGGTGTAGAAATATATTCTGGTGAGGCCGCCTGGGATGCACCAGAGACAGCAGGAATTGTTATTCAATCAGCTAGTGCTGATGGATCTTTGGTGTCGATTTTCCAATCTCACTCTTCTGCACCATGGTGGCCCGAATATGACAGCTTTAAAGATGAGTTAAACACCATAACCAAAGATTATGCCATTGTTCCGGAATTCCGGATAAGCGAACATATACACGAATATGCCAAATATGGAGTCTTGAACAAATCTCTTACAAATACTTTTGAAGTACCCGGAGTATCAGGCACACTAAACAGTAGCACTAGTTCATTCTATACCGATTATTGTAATTCAGATTTTATGAAGAACTTCTTAAACATAAAACAAGATACGCTTCTCGGCGCCAAAGAAATTAAACTGACAGTTAGCGCAGCAATTAGATTTAATCCGTACCGCGGGTTCTACCCAGCACAAAGAACTGTTGATTTGGTTAGTCAGCTTTCTAGCTCCTTTATGTCAACTTGGGGTGGTACGTGGCACAATCACACTAATGTAAACCTAGGCATTGCAGCACTTGACCCAGGCGAAATTCTGAGCAGAAAACCCGGCGTAATAAGACCACTTCTACAGGCGATATGCGCCCCCGGAATTTTATATAATTCAATTAAAGCAGGCATCGCAGTTGATTATCCGATTGTCTTGGAGCCTGATAAAATATCTAGAAACAAATTTGGAGGTGTTGGCTTCATAGGCAACCGAATGGGCTACCACGGCCGCACAGCTAATATCCCTCTGCAGCTTTCTGATGATAACTGGGCCCTCACTCCTGTTACTGGTGCCGACCTCCAAGGCGAACAAATATATCCTGGCGGAGAATGGTTTGATCGAAGAATTCCTTTCGAGGCTATGATAGAGCCAAACAGATATCTTAAGAATACCGACTTCTATGATCATGAGCCGCACTCTTCTGCGTCCTTAATAGTAACTGCTTCATGGAAGGACGCTGGCAGCGATTCCCTTTATAGTATGATGGCTAGCAATTTCTTTGGTGAAGTGCCGGGCTTCTTCTTGGAAGATGATACATTTAGCAAGCTAGAATCAGGAATTATGACTGATGATTTGAGGTTTACCAGTGGTTCCGTCTATGGCGCCCGAGTTACCCTTAAGCGTTCCACGGAAGGATTGAAAACATACATGAACGAATCCGGTTCCACCGGCGACAATGACCACTTTATGCCAAATGGTGCAAGAGCGTTTAGTGGTTCTAACTTTATCTCTGGAGGGTGGTATCCGATACCACAAGATCCACAAAATGCGAAGGCCTTCGTTCGCAGCGCAGACAGTGATGCATTTACACCCTTCAAAGAAACCATTACAATGTATAGTCGCCCATCCGCATTCGGACCACCCATCGCGGGCCGGCCACCTTCGATGTCATTCGGCACGGCTTCGACGTCCTACTTCCATGATATTTCGCAGGCATCGACATGTTCTTTGTGGATGTCGGCTTCCCTATCTGGCGTTATGGATTGCTTTACGGGCCACAACTGGGCCTACACACCACCATATTACCACGGTGAAGCATGGGCAGATATTGTCTTCAAACCCGATCCTGCCAAAACATATGATCTAGAACAGATATTAGCAGAATGTGAAACCAAGTATTGGCGAGTCGACCCAGGCCCCGAGATTTCAGGCACAATACCCACATTGATTTATGGGGGCTCAGGCTCGATGAGAGCGTCCGTCGGCTTCCGGCTGATCGACCGCTTGACGTCTGGGAGCGATTATAATATATGGCGTCCTATTTATTCCGGTCGAAACGTCAATAGCAACGCAATGCAAATAAGCGCTAGTTTCAATCTGTTTGGTATTGAAAGGGTGCTCAAGCAAAGAAAAGACAAGTTTGGTCGTGCTATTTTGGCAGAATCAGACACTGCCGGCAAGAGATGGATTATCCAGCCTAAGTTTGAAACCCCAATATTAAACTTCGGAGATACAGGTGTACGACCAATCACAGCCTCGAATGGAACACTAAGCACACCCCTGTACGGCTCGGCGTCAGTATCGAGAGGAATGTGGCATCAATTTGGTACGATTCCCGATGATCCATCGGTGGGTATCACTGTTTCTATTGGTGAGATCCCACGACAATGGTTGAAATATCATTATGATGTTATAAGTACAGGTTCCATATACAATGATCATACTGTGATCGGCCATGGCGGAAAAGAAGTACACTTAAGCATGAAGTCGCTATCAGATTTGGTTGGGTTCCCCTCGAATGTTCCCACCAAAAAGTTGGGCCAGCTTAAAGACGAGCTTACGATCAAAGAAGCAGTCGTGGCCATTCCTTATATTGTCGAAAGCATTGAAGGAAAAACCAGCTATCGAAAGACCGAGACAGACACTTCTGGCAAGATCATGCGCCAAAGAAAGAAATTTATTAACATTCCAACCAAGAGATACAAGGCCGCACTTAAAGATGAATATGGATCTGCAGAGGGTGATATTCTGACCACTGCCGGTGAATCAATCAGAAAACTTACACAAAAGATGGAGCGCTATGTATTGCCACCACAGTTTGATTTCTTGAACAATAAAAAAGTTAAACCACTTGTTATGTATATATTCGAGTTTGAGTACAAATTCGACAAAGATGACTTGTCTTATATTTGGCAAAACTTGGCACCACGCAATTATAGAGATATAACATTCCAGCAACAATCTATTGCTCACGAACTAATGGACACAGAACTATTAACAGAAAGTAATTTATTGGATAATGAAAATCTTCGTTGGATGGTCTTTAAAGTTAAGCAGCGCCGCCAGGCTAAATATTATGACAAGATAGTTCCACAAGTTGGCGAATCTGCAGGCAAAGAGATATTTGATCTATTCGCCACAAAAGAGGGGTATAAATTCGGATTTAACTGGCCATACGATTACCTGTCTTTTGTGGAAAAGATTAAAGTAGACGCAGAAGTGTTGTATAAGGAAGATGCTGAAATGCTTAAAACAGCTTTAACATCAGCCAAAGCAGCCACTAAGACTGGCGGTTCTAGACCTGATGTTGATACAAAAAAACCACTTACTAGGGAATCCGTAACCGCCGCGTCCACCAAAGCACCCACAACCAAGAAAGGAACTTCTGGTGGTGGAACTAGTTATTAGAGATATCAAAAATGGCTAAATTTTTAAATAAAAAAGAACAAGTTATTGATTTTAAATTAACATCTTATGGCAACTATTTGCTATCGATAGGTGATTTTAGTCCAACTTATTATGCATTTCTTGATGACAATATTTTATATGATGGTCAATATGCTAATGCGTATACCTTAAAGGACCCGAAAGCAACTGCAACAGTAACCGTTGACAATGCTAGTCTAGTCGCCTATTCGGGCGCCAAAGCTCGTGTTACACTTACAATAACCGACGGCACAGAAGTATATGTGGAAGCCTACACAGTAACAACAACTATGTCGACGGCTGGCACAAATCAAGGAACCTTTGCGGTGGACACCGGTAGTGCCACCAACACTGCTACTAATATGGCGACTGTTTTAAATTCCCACCCCAAATTGGTCGCGACTAGCGATGGTTCTGTTGTGACGGTGGAACAGGTAGTTGGGGGCGCGCCCGGCAATACAGAAGTTGTTTTGACCAACCCTGATGGTCTATCAAAAACAAATTTCACTGGTGGTGAGACCGGCATACGCTCGACTACGCCCACCGCCTTCGAGCGCCAGAATGATATTCACGAAAGAATCAAAGACAATACTTCATACCTGGAAGGCCTTGTGCTGTTTGAAGACGTCGAAGAGCGCCCCTTCGTAGCAGGCACTGACGTGCCGCAACTAATAGAGGCTCAGTCTAAAGTGATGGAGAACGATGCGTGGGTGGTGGTTATGGAAGGATATTTTCAAGCGGATATAACGCCGACTAAAATACGGCCAAGAAGAGATGCATATAAAATGCAATCGACTATAGGAGACGCCTTTTTAAGTGGCGATGGTCAAAAGGCGCCAGCCTGGAAAGCAGTCATGTTAGAAGGAGAAATAAGTTCTTCATCTCCAATTGATGGCAAGAATAAAGTTGAAATCCCACAATTAAATATAGATTTAAATTATATTAAAAAAATTATGAAAAATGCAACCGGGAGCATTAATACCAATCCCCAAAACGCCAGACAAATAGAGAGTATTACAACACCGTTTATTGATAATAATATTTTGGCACTACAAACACAAAACCCTTTGATATATATTGAAGAAGTTAATACTGAAATATTAAATGAAAATTTTGATGTTGAGGTGTTTGAAGTAATAAGTGGCTCTAAAGAGAACATTTTTGAACGTAAGTATTTTGAACGAGAAAAATCTCAAGTTGTTAACCAGTACATGATTTCTGAAACTCCCCTCCCGCCAGTACCCGACTATTTACTAAACACCTCAAGCGTTGAATATTATTTTGATGTTTTGACGGATTGGCAGATTGAGAAGAAAACCGCCTGTCAAGGCGCACAGACATTTAATAAACAAAGCTATTATATTGATTTAGACTTCGATTGCTCAACTGAGTTGTTTAGCGAAGATCTCTTTCATGATATATATGGAAAAGTTACGGAGCCCGAGATATGCCAGACTTAATTTATAAAGGAAATGTAATAAATAATTTTGGCAGATATTTGCCGTCGCCATACATCGAACGCGTATATGTTAATGACGATTCTATTGAAATTATTATGTCGCTGTTATTTAACACCGCAACAGATTTTAATTTAGATGAATATGTTCAACACCTAAGAGATCGCGATCTAAAAATATATTGTTTATTTTCTCCGGAGTCTATTTCTCTGGATGCCGCCTTCACAGATGAGTCCAGCGGCGCCGGCGGTGAGGGCGGCGGTATATCGCTCTCAGGCATGTCTAGAAATATAGCGAATGCCGTTGATATAATTGATGGAAAAAGAAATGTTTTCGAAGGATTTTATAGCTGGACATCAGAGGACAAATTTAACTCCGAAGCTGGTGAATGGCCCGCCGGTGACAGATCTCTTTTTCATCAATATTCATTAAATGATTTCGAAATAGTGCCTGATATTGCTTATGATAAAAGTGGATTTGCCATAGCTAGTCTTCGTGCCACTCTCCCGTTCCCAGACAGTACAAAAAATATGTTTAATCCGGTATACTATTGGGGAGACCGCACAAGGGGATCTTCATATGGCGATTTATATGTGTTTGCTTTTGTATCGCTGTTAGAAGCCTCCGAGGTTGTGAATTTGGATTCTCCGTCTGTGTTGAGCGCTACTTCAGACGGTATAAGCACATTTGACAATAATTTATTAATGAGTCTGCCGAACATCAAAGCACAAACGAGCAATATCTCATACGTAAAAGTCTTTCAAAACGGAGGAGACACAGCGTTTCCCACGCAAATTAATTATTTTGATACAGAAGGAAATTTATATTACAAAACACCACTTAGAAATATTGATTCCTTTTATTATAAGACAGACAACTTAACACACGAAGATATCATTCAGAGCTTTCAAGATTTGATGAGCGGAATGTTTGACTCTCCCGGCAAAAATCTTACAGATGCATTGACCAATGTGTTATATATTCTTAATGAATATAAAGACGATGTTGAGCTTTTAATAAAACTAAATCAATATAAAATTGCATACCCATATAAGAGAAATTCGGGCCCCGCTGGCAAGTTTTTTACAAAATATAAAAAACGCGTGAACAAGGTGATAAGAATCCTATCTTCTGAGGATCGACTTGTAAAAAAATTAAACAAGAATATAAAAGTGATCGACCGTCGCGGACTCCTTGGTCTTCCGTACGTCCCCCCAACGCCTGAAGAGGGTATTGTTGAAGGTTACGTTGAAGAAAATTCACCGATTGTGTATAGCTATAGGAACTTAGGCCGCGAAATATATAACGCCGTCGATTATGATTCCACCGATTCCACCATCGGCGCCTCCAGTGAACAACATATTAGAAATTTTGGATATTTTTATTTTGATTATGAAAAAGCAGCCGGGAACCTATCAACCTTGGCCAGAATATTTCCTTTTGCAAAAGTAATTTCTTGGTTTGGAGACGAAGCACTCCATCGATATTTTAAACCTTCAGACGTTAGCTTACATAGAACAATTAAGTGGTCGACCGACTACTCCTACTTCATCGCCTCAGTAAACAAAATGGATGCAAACATAACTTATGCGGCCGGGTACCCGAAAGTCGGAACCATTCAACAAGAAGCTCAACCAATAGATTTTGAAGGATTTTCAACACCGGGCCTGATGGTCGACTCTGGATATATTACTGAAACGGGATATGGCTCTAGAACGCGGTATGGAACAGAAAAGAATTATTCTTATATCTTGATTAGAAATTTGAAATTTGTTGAAGATGCTACAAATCCTGACCCCGGTGCATCAGGTGATTATCGGCTTATGGCATTTGAATATCAAGACTTCTATAATAAAAATTCTTCTGTAGTAAGCGATGGCATTGCAGGCATCGCCTCTGGCCCCACGGTGATCGACGCCAACGAGGAATATTATATAACCACAGTAAAAGTCGAAGATAGAACCGCAGAGATAGTTCAATATATAATGAATAGTTATTTATTATTTAAGGATGACATCGATCGTTATATTGAGTTAGCCGAACAAAAGTGTTCAGCTAGCGAGATTGATGGCTCTTTTAATGAGTTTTTTGTAGATGAGATGGACACAATCTGGCCGCGCGGTTCTGGATTGGCGCCATGGCTTGCCGGACCCTTTCTTTATCACTTGCATTTGGATCTAATAACCAATAGATATAGCGGCGAGATGGATGTCATAAAAGAATACTCACTTACCGAAGCAGCCAAGATTGGCCCTACAAGTGGAAACTTGTTAAATTTACAAGCGTTTAGAGATAAATATGAGGCTTTGTATGATGATTATTATTCTGAAGAAGCCTCAACCATTTCCGGCACGCCTATTCATACTCTTCGCTCTCTCACCACGCTAGCGCCCGCTTCGAGTGACGGCGAACCTGAAGAACGATATGATCCAATAGAAAGAGAATTCAGCACAAAACACAACATCAGCAATCATACACCGATAGAAATGATGAAAGAGACCGGCATCGGTACCTCCGAGTCCACGCTCTCCCACGAGGGCTTCATCCGATATGATAAAGAATATAAAATACTCGGTGGAGGAGCAGGGTTAGGCCACGACTACCGCGCTGTTGCCCGAGGCGCCAAAGACGTTATGACGTCTGAAACATTTGAAGATTACTTTGGCGGCGAGGCATTTGCTCTAGATAGTGACGATGCCCTCTATACTTATATTGGCCGGCTAGCCAACGATCCTTTTGATACCGGCGCCGAAGGAGAAGATCCAAAATATTGGTCTACGATGCCCACCACCAGCGGTGACCCAGAGGTGACAGAAGAACAAGTTCAAAAATATATCGTAGATGAAGTTTATAGAGCCCTGATTTACGTCGCCAGGGCCATCGCCGGCACAAGTACTGGTCGCCCCACCAGCGAACTTGAGGATATGGGAGAGGCAGAGATCTACCCCTCCGACGATATGGACATTTCTGCTGTTTTTTGGTGGACTATGGTGCGCAATTGGATTCTGGATTTCAATAAGTTTGCGCACGCCAAAAAATATTGCCGGTCTACATACTTTAGTATATACGGCGGCGACTCTGCGATGGGTGGCGATCATTCAAGATGGTACTATACCGCAAAGGCGCTCATGCTAGCCGGCATAGGCCCCGCCACGGACGCGTACGAGTCCGCGCACTTGTGGTTCCCGCCAGGCGATGATTGGGGCACGATGAGAGACGAATGGACGGCAGCCTGCGACGAGGATTCTGCAGTTGCAGGATCGTGGCAAACCGTGGCCTTTCTTTGGAACGGTATGGGGCGCTGGTTCTACCAGTATGGCCAGCAATGGACCTCGGATGCCATTCAAGCAATGGATTGGATTGGCCGCCTATGTTATTATAACGTCGCCGATCCTGATGGTCCACGCTGGTCGGGCCTAGTTGACGCTCTCAAAGAAAAGGATGCCGCGTCGGGCCATCTGATCTGGCCATACGTGCCCTCGTTCTCCCATTCTGGCGTATCCCTTGAAATGACAGAAACCACAAACGGTGCAACATGGCGCATGTTCTGCACCGACCCGATCGGCCACGATCGGCTTTTCTTCTGCCAATTTAACGATGGAGCCGAAGTCACTGATAGCGAGATCACGTCCACCGTGTCGTTCGGAGAATAAAAATGGCAAGACTCAAACCCTCACAATTTAAAGATAAATCCGCTCAAGAATCAGTTCGCTCATTTAAATCTCTCACGGTTATTGACGGCCAACCGATAGAGAAGAGTACCTCATCTAAATTACATGTTTTAAAAGCCGGAGAAAAAAGCCTACAGAGAAAGGGATTTGCACAATCAATCCCCGGCCGCTCCACTGATGCAGAATATTGTGCATACAACATTCTGCAGTCTATTGGCTGCAGCATTTCAGCTGAAGGTGCCAACTATTCTCTATTGCAAACAGAAACCGATCAAGAGGGCTTGGACAATCCCGACATACTAGATCAAAAAGATTTTGATAAAATAAAAAATGAATATGTTACACTTGATGAGAAATTTGATGATGATGATCCAATTTTTCAACTAGATGATACTATCCCGATTTTAAAAAAACAACAAATAGAAGCCATCAAGAGCACCACGACGCCTTCAGTAGCCGTCATTGCTTCATCTGTTGTGAGTTACGGATTTAGTAAATCAAAAAAGACAACAAAATATTTTAAACAGTAATTACCAATTAGCGGAGAATACAAATGCCAGAACTAAGATCACCTGACGCAACTATGAGAACGCTCAAGCGCGCCGTTGTTGCATATAACGCATCCGTGCTGGCCGATGAAATCGTCGGCCCGGGCGGAGCTGCCTACAGCAAGCTGGCAACCCCATGGGATTCGAGCACAACATATGAGCAAGCTGCAACGAGGGCATCTCGCGCCGAGGCGTACCTTCGATATTATGGTGACTACTCCAGCGGTGACGCGACAGGTACCTATTCCGTGCTGACACACGAGTATTTCACGGGTGATATGCCCCTTGAAGAAGGCATGGCCCGGATTGAGGCCCACGGCGTGCACGAAGTCCATGATTCCCGGGAACGGCAGCGCCAAGCAGTCCTTAAGATATATAGCTATTTGTTGCTCTATCTTTCTCACGCCGGCGAAATCGGAGGCGAAGACGTATATGAAGTATATGACGATGCCGACGTCGCGGACGCCGCGGCAAGCCAATGGGGATTGGACTGGGCCTATGATGGGGTTGCTGCCACCATAGGTGGAACGCGAACCTCACAAGGTTATGTGGATAGTTTGGATATTATATGGTCTTGGCGATCGATTGAAAATGTCGATGATCTTATTGATGACGACGCCGGCGAAATGACTATATTTAGAACCGCCCATCGGCACGAAGAGACGAGTATATTGGGTTATATATATGTGCCTGTTTATGAATTTGCCGAGCCTCAGTTCGATGCCCACATCGATGCCACCGCGTTCGAGGACTACGTCGCGAGCATGTTCGGACTCGGTGCTGCTGGTGAGTCTTTCAGAAGCGCCGAGGCCGGCGCCACGGGCGAAGTCACAGTCTCCTCCATCGCCGCGTCTATTGGAGTCTCAGGCGTGATGTTTGCTGAAGAATCCATCTCCGGCCGGGTGATTGTGAAGTCGATGGACTCAA
>Ga0209434_1000517_pt1 | contig 18591 bp, 23 predicted proteins | sample ETNvirnome_2_300_FD_184068 | JGI IMG/M metagenome (GOLD analysis project Ga0209434, IMG submission 184068) | Marine viral communities from the Pacific Ocean - ETNP_2_300 (SPAdes) (version 2) | ecosystem: Environmental > Aquatic > Marine > Oceanic | place: Pacific Ocean | collected 2013-06-22
GCTTGATGGTTATGAGCCCCGAGAGTTTTGTTTTGGGGAATATATCGCTGAGACACTTGTAGAGAACTTCTATGATCAGGAGTTCATTGACTCGTCAGTGGAACAATATGACTACAAGCGCGGTTTCTGTACGCTAGAAACTACAGTAACAACGGATATCGGCAACTTTTTGAAGGCGAAGCCCGCCATGGCTGGCTGGCAAGTTTCGGTAGTAACACCAAACGGCACCCTTACTTTTGACGACTAGTTAGAGCGCTCCGCTTCACCGTCGGGTAAATAATAACGGTGCGTGCCCGCCGAACGTCACGTAGGTGGGGGTTTCCGGTCATCCTTGGACGCAGAAAACCGGTCTTTTTTCTTTTTGTGTTTTTACCCCCTACGTACTAACGGGGGATAAATAAATGTTAAAGACACTTTTTACTGCTGCAGCCCTTATGTTAAGCGTTGGCTGCAGCGCATGTCAGTCAGATCCAGTTCTGTCTGATGATACACATACCGAGATAGAACCAACTTCTACTGGATTTTTGCTTTTAGATGCATGTAGCTTCGGCCTCGGAGATAACGCTTGTAACTTTCAATTGCGAGATCAAGACAATAATCTCTGGCGTTTAAGCACGCATATGGGAGATTTAGTTCTAATTGATTTGTCAGCTATGTGGTGTGGCCCATGTCAATACGCCGCCACCACCGCTCAACACGTACAAGACCTGTACGAAGCACAAGGGTTTCACTATGTGACTATCCTTGTAGATGATGAACAAGGAAACCCAGTTGAATTATCAGACTTATCGTTCTGGGCAACTAATTTTGGTATTACATCTGCTCCGGTATTGCAAGGCTCGCACGATATGCTTCAATCTGGCGGCCCCTCTTATGGCTTCCCGGTGACAAGCTGGCCAACCTTTATTCTTATTAATCGAAATCAAGAGGTAGTTTGGGGCATGAAAGGATTTAATGAAGCCACACTTATTGAGGCGATTGAGCAATATCTATAATTTATGTATAAGAAAGATGATGTGGTGATAATAAAATCAGCCGCCGGCCCTGAGATTCCCCACGTTCATGTAAAATTGGTAGAGCGTGAAGAAGTTAAACCTTCGAAGGGAAACTCGTTTGATTGGCCCGGGTATATAGGCTGGAAATGTGAGCTAATAAAAGAAGAAGAAGTAGAAGTTTTAAGAAAAAAATGGAGTATTCCCTTTAAGTGGCCCGATAAAGTTGAAACATTCACGCTTGAACGAGATATACTTAAGAAAATCCCTAAATCGACAACCTCACGCCGGCGTCGAATTAAGAAGAACTAACTATTTAAGACAGCACCGGTGATAAATGGCCAAAAAGAACTTTGTTTTAGATACCAGCGTTTATTTAACAGACGCAGATTCTATATTCAAGTTTGACAATCATGATATTTTTATTCCTTTAAAAGTATTAGAAGAGATTGACAAACATAAAAAACGACAAGATATGGTGGGTATTAATGCCCGCAGGATTATTCGCACTTTAGATGAGCTTCGAACGAAGGGGAATTTACAAAAAGGTGTCCGCCTTGATAAGGGGAAGGGCATCGTAAAGGTAATGTCCTATGAAATTTTGAGGGAATCTATCTTTCCCCCTGATTTAGATATTCGAATACCTGATCATGTTATTATTGCAACAGCACAAGCTGTTCGTCAAGAGTTTCCCAAGCGAAAGACCGTCGTCGTCGCCCGGGACATTAATATGCGCGTTATTTGTGATTCTATTGGCCTTGATACGGCTGATTATCTTTCAGAGAAAGCTGTCACGTCTTCTGATGAACTATATCAGGGGTTTACTACTATTGCAGTGGATGATCAGATGATTGACAGATTCTATGACGGCGAAGATATTGTTTTAGAGGAAGAGGATTTAGACGAACCACTCTATACAAATGAGTATTTAATGATGGTTTCTAATGCCAATCCCAAGAAGAGTGCTTTAGCACGCTTTAGAAACCCCCACACTCCGTTGCACAAAATAATCCATGATAGGTTCGCGGACTGGAAGATAAACGCAAGGAACAAGGAGCAGGCCTTCGCAATCGACCTTCTCATGGATCCGACCGTTAAGATCGTTTCTCTGGTGGGGCGCGCCGGATCCGGCAAGACTCTGATGGCTATCGCGGCGGGATTACAACAAACCCTAGGATTAAGAGGAGAAAATCCTTATTCTCGGCTGATTGTATCTCGCCCTGTTCAACCCATGGGTAAAGACATTGGTTTTCTTCCTGGTACCTTTGAAGAAAAGATGCTTCCCTGGCTGATGCCGATTCAAGACAACCTGCAGACATTGTTAGGTAATAATAAAAGCGCCTTGGAGATGTATGTTGAAAGCGGTAAAATTGAGATTGAAGCTCTGACATATATCAGAGGCCGCTCTATTTCAAATGCTTACATCATTATCGACGAAGCCCAAAACTTGACAAAGCATGAAATTAAGACTATAATTACAAGAATAGGTGAGGGTACGAAGATTATTCTCACTGGAGATATTGAACAGATTGATAATGTTTATGTCAATGAAACAACAAATGGCCTGGCACACGCGGTCGAGAAGTTTAAACAATACTCTATCGCTGGCCATGTTACATTTAAGAAAGGCGAAAGAAGCGACGTGGCGACTTTGGCTTCAAAAGTATTATAAACCAATAAACAAACATTTATTTTAATGTTATACTAATAAGGAGAGTTAATAATGAGCGAAGAAAAAACAATTACTGAAGAAGAATTACACACCAATGAGATGCTGGCGATGCCAGTACAACCCGATTCGAAACTTAAGGAATACTTAGTAGAGTACACCGGGAATAAATTTGACCAAGAGGAAGTTACAGTTCATATGGTAGCAGAGACTTTGGCAACCGATTTTCCAGAATTCCTCTACGCATTTGCAGAAGAAAACTTTTTACGAGGATACCAACAGGGCTTGGACGATGCTACAACATTACATACTCCAACGACACCAACAGCTAGCTGAAAGTAAAATGGATTTTTACACCCCCATGGGGATCCATGTTTATTTTAAGGATCCTATTGAAAATAAAGAAGTCAATGCGGAACGAGTTATAGCAAAAGTAGAAGGGACAATCCCAGAACACTTGCTTGATGAAGTAGAGATGGTAATCTTCGGCCATTTTGAGGAGTTTGAAGAGCGTAAGCTAAATGCTTTCTATGATGGTGGTACTTTATACGTTACTCCTAATCAAAATAGTGACGATGACTTATTTGATGATATTATTCATGAGATCTCTCATTCACTAGAATTTCCCCACGGAGCCCTTATCTATCATGATGGAAAACTAGAACAAGAATTTCTTAACAAGCGCCGGCATCTGCATAAGATTTTGTGGGAACTTGGCTACAAACTACCTGAAAATGTCTGTTTGAATCCTGAATATGACGAAGAATTCGATATGTTCCTTCTTGAAAAAGTCGGTTATGACAAATTATCGGCCATAACACAAGGGGTGTTTGTGAATCCATATGCCGCCACATCTTTGAGAGAATACTTCGCTACAGGATTCACCGACTACTTTCTAGATTCGAACCATTCGCATCTCAAGCAAGTAAGCCCACAGCTTTATAAGAAACTTTTATTGCTTCAAGACCCAGAAAAACTTGACAGCAACCGATAAAGCGGTTATAATAAAAAGAAAAGGAGGGGTTTGTGCCCCATATATCGTATTCTGAATTAAAAGACTGGGCGTTCTGCGCCTTTTATCACAAACTTACACGCGTCGAAAAGATCGACGGCTTCAAGGGAAATGCCTTCACTGCGTTTGGGACCGCCATGCACTCTGTGTGTGAGAAGAAGCTACTCCAAGAAGCCGTGGATGAGGATTTTTTCACTCAAGAGTTTGAAGGGTGTCTGGAAGCACTGGACGACGACATAGAAGTCGACGACCGTCTTGTTACCGATATGAGAGAACAAGGCAAGCAGATTATGCCAGAGATTCAAGATGCTTTAGATGATTATTTCGATGAGTACGAAGTACTTGCGGTGGAAATGCCGCTAATGGAGCCGATTGAAGGCGAAGAAGGTTATAGGTTCAAGGGATTTATCGACGCTATTGTGTCCACCCCTGACGGAAAAGTCCATATTTTTGATTGGAAAACTTGCTCATGGGGTTGGGATGCCAGAAAGCGCTCTGATGCGTTGGTCACTTATCAATTAACCTTGTACAAGCACTTCTTTGCTCAAAAAATGAATGTAAATTCTAAGGACGTTGAGACTCACTTCGCACTACTTAAGAGAACAGCGAAGAAAAACCGAGTTGAGTTTTTTCGAGTGACGAGTGGGCCGAAAAAAACACAAAACGCTTTAAAATTAATGAGAACTGCGCTTTACAATATACAGAATAAGCGTTATATTAAGAATCGCCTATCTTGCACAGGCGGCTATGGGTGCAAATTTTACAAGACAGAACACTGTCCATGAGGAATAAATGACAAAAAAGAAGATTTTGGTATTGAGTGACCACCCCCTATCGCCCTCTGGCGTTGGAACTCAAACTAAATATATGATTGAAGCTCTCCTAAAAACTGGGAGATATAGTTTTATTTGTTTGGGTGGAGCAATGAAACATCACAGTTATCAACCACAAAAGGTTTCGCCTTGGGAAGAGGATTGGATTATTTATCCTGTTGATGGTTACGGCTCTCACGAAATTATCCGATCTATCATGCAGAAAGAGCGCCCCGACGCACTTTGGTTCATGACTGATCCACGATTTTATGGATGGCTGTGGGAAATCGAAAACGAAGTCCGCGCCAATCTGCCTATGATATATTATCATGTATGGGATAACTTCCCAGCACCAGTTTTTAATGGCCCATTCTATCGTTCTACAGACAAGGTAGCCTGTATTTCAAAGGTGACACACGATATTTTGAAAGAGGTGGCGCCCGATGTAGAAAGTTGTTATCTTCCTCATGCGGTCAATAACAATATTTTCCAAAAATATTCCACCGCAGAAGACAAAGAGAAGGCAAAAAAGGTCCGCCAAAGCATTATTGATATGAGCAGCCCCGAAAACAAGAACAGCAAGAAGAAGATTTTCTTTTGGAACAACCGCAATGCGCGCCGAAAACAATCTGGTACTTTGATTTGGTGGTTTAAGGAGTGGCTGGACAAAGTTGGCCACGATCAAGCAACATTACTAATGCACACCGATCCCCGCGATCAACATGGTCAGGATCTGCCACACCTTATTCAACATCTTGGTGTTGACCAAGGGCAAGTCTTACTGTCAAGCAACAAAGTGCCCCCCGAAGAACTCGCGGTAATGTATAATGTAGCCGATTTCACCCTCAACATCTCGGATGCTGAAGGGTTCGGCCTCGCAACTCTTGAATCTCTTTCTTGCGGCACTCCGATCATTGTTAATATGACTGGCGGCCTTCAAGAGCAGGTTACAGATGGAACTAATTGGTTTGGTTACGGCATCGAGCCGGCTTCAAAGACAGTAATTGGATCATTACAGGTTCCATATATTTATGAAGACCGCATTTCGCAAACTGATTTTGAGAAATATCTAACAAAAGCCTTGAAGATGTCGGATAAAATGTACAAAAAGCTTTCTAAACAGGGAATCGCCCATGTAAAGAAAAACTATAATTTCGAAGACTATGAAACAGGCTGGGTAGAGGTTATGGATGATCTCATCGAACGCCATGGTTCATGGGAAAATAGACAAGGTTATGAACCATGGCATTTATTGGAGGTAGCGTGAAAAAGAAAGTACTTTTAAAAGGTCCCCTGCTCACACGCAGTGGTTATGGCGAGCAAGCCCGGTTTGCTTTGAGATCTCTTCGGTCACAACCAGATTTGTATGATATCTTTATTCAGCCATTACAGTGGGGTAAAACATCTTGGATTGCCACATTCGGTGAAGAAAGAGCGTGGATCGACGCGGCCATCGAGAAGACAATCGCATATATTCAACAAGGCGGCCAATTTGATATTTCACTACAGGTAACTATTCCTAACGAATGGGAAAAACTAGCGCCAGTGAATGTTGGTTATACTGCTGGAATTGAGACAAGTAAAGTTGCGGCCGAGTGGCTTATTAAAGCAAACGAAATAGTGGATAATATAATTGTTGTTTCAGGCCACTCAAAGTATGGTTTTGAAAATACCGTGTATACTGGCGTAGACCAAAGAACGCAGCAACCGGCCGAATTGAGATTAAATGTCCCAGTAACTTCGGTTAATTACCCGGTTAAGACATATACCGATTTACCAGAATTACCTATTACATTGGATTATGATTTTAACTTTCTGGCAGTTGCACAATACGGCCCACGAAAGAACCTTAATAACACAATTAAGTGGTTTATCGAGGAGTTTCAAGATGAAGAAGTTGGGCTTGTCTTAAAAACCAATCTTATGAAGAACTGCCTTATGGACCGCGAACAGGTAAAAAACCAAGTTACACAGCTTGTCCGTAGTTTACCAGAACACAAGTGTAAGATTTATCTACTTCACGGCGATATGACCGATGAAGAGATGCATTCCCTCTATCAACACCCACAAATGAAGGCTTTTCTTGCTCTTCCGCATGGTGAGGGTTTTGGGCTTCCGATCTTCGAAGCAGCTTATACTGGGCTTCCCGTGGTCGCTACTGGCTGGTCCGGACAACTAGATTTCTTATGTGACGAAGATGGTAATGAGCATTTCTATAATGTGGCGTTTGATCTTGCCCCTGTTCAAAAGGAAGTTGTTTGGAAGGGTGTTCTGATACAAGAATCTATGTGGGCCTTCCCGCGAGAGGTATCTGCGAAAGAGAAAATGAGAGAGTGCTATGAGGATGTGACAAATGCTACAGGATATGCCGCGGCAGCATGTGAATATTCTACTCAGCTACTTGACCGCTTCTCGGATGAGAATATGTACAAGCAATTCTGCGATGCGTTTTATACGGTAAGCGAGGAAGAACAAGAATGGCAACAAACCCTATCAGAGATTGAAATACTATAATATGAAAATTGCTTTCCTATCAGATTTTTTTGATTCAGAGATCGTTGGCGGCGCCGAAAAAAACGATTCCGTCTTAATAAATCACTTGAAATCAAAATTTGAGTTAGACAAAGTTCATACTTATAATCTTGATCCTCTAATTGATGAATATGATTTCTTTATTGTAAGTAATTTTATAAGACTTTCTCCTGCATGCAAAGAAGCACTAATAGGCAGTGGCAATTATATCATCTATGAGCACGACCATAAATATATCGCGTCACGAAATCCTGCCGCGTATGTGAACTTTAGAGCCCCCGAAAATCAAATAATTAATAGAAAGTTTTATCAGAATGCCGCCCAGGTATTTGTTTTAAGTTCTATTTGTAAGAAGATCATAGAAGACAATCTAGACCTCACAAATGTACACAACATAGCCTGTAGTTTATGGAGTAAGGAGAATTTAGATTTAATACGTATTCTCTCTAAACAAACCAGAAAGAGATACGATTACGGAATTTTAGATAGTAACAACAGCATTAAGGGCACAACACAGGCCCGAGCATATTGCAATGCTAAAGAAATCGTCCCAAAGCCGATTAAAAGCCCGTCTTATCCTGATTTTTTAAATCAGATGGCACAGTGCGAAAGGTTCTTGTTTTTTCCACAGGTTTTAGAGACTTTCTCAAGAGTTTGCGCAGAGGCGAAGATGTTGAATTGTGATGTCGTGACAAATTCTAGGATGATTGGGTTTTTTAGTGAAGAATATAGCTCACTAAAGGGAGCAGAACTTATCGATAAGATTTCAACCAACGTTACACAGGCATTATTGTCGTTTGAAGAGGTTATGAATTGATGGAGAAAAAATGATTACTATTGGATTGGCCTCCGATCACAACGGCGTAGAACTAAAGCAAAAGATGCGAGAATTTCTCAATAAAAACGGCATTAAAGCAGTTGATATCGGCCCATTTACAACTGATAAAAAGGTAGATTATGTTGATTATGCAAATCAACTATGTCAGATTATTAATACAAAGGGTGTTGACAAAGGAATCTTGATTTGTGGCACCGGTGTTGGGATGAGTATCGCCGCCAATCGTTTTGATAAGATTCGCGCCGCACTAGTACACAATATTATGACCGCGCCTCGAAGCCGCGAACACAATGATTCAAATATTTTGTGTTTGGGCGCCTGGACAACCACAGAAGAAGAGAACTTTGAAATTCTGTCGTTATGGCTAGCCACTAGTTTTGGAGAAGGTCGCCATGTTAAACGCATTGAGAAGCTGTCTTCAGTTAAGGAAAAGATTATCTTTACTAATGGTGTATTTGATATCTTACACACAGGTCATCTTGAAATAATTAGATTTGCTAAGTCTTTGGGCGACAAGCTTATTGTTGGTATTAATTCAGACAATAGTGTGAAACAACTCAAGGGTCCTCAACGGCCGATTAACAGCCAAAATGACCGTAAGAAATTATTAGAAGCCTTGACAGAGGTGGATGAAGTGGTTATATTTGATGAGTTGGATACTAAGAAAATTATATCACAAATCTCTCCGTCTGTTGTAGTAAAAGGTGGGGAATGGACAGCCGAAGAAGTTAGAATTAGGGATAAAATCCCGAATACGATTGCGGTTAAAGTGTGTCCTTTTGTAGACAACTATTCTACTACAAATATTATTAAAAAGATTTATAAAAAGTTAGACGCGAAATAGATGGCTAGTGAGCAACATATCCTGGTCATTGGGGACACAATTCTCGATCATGACATCATGATCGAATGCACCGGCCTGTCATTAGAGACCCCAACATTAAAAGGCACCTTTGATGAAGAAAGGTATGGATTTGGCGGTGCAGCTAATGTGGTTAATAATCTGTTATCTTTAGGTTGCCACGTCACATTTATAACCCCTGTGGGTATGGCTGATGATTATAACCAACGTATAATTGGCTGGACGCACCCGTCTTTAAAAATTATTCCAGTATATTATGAAGGACACAACTTAGTAAAATCGCGCTATTGGGTTAATCGTCATGATTCACAGTATAAATATTTGCAAGTTAATCGAGGTACTCCTTCAAAGATGAACACAGAAGGTGCGGCTAAAATACGCCGCTCAATTAACGCGACTCCTTATAGCGCCGCCTTATTTGTAGATTATCGCAATGGTTTTTTTGATAGTCTTGAAAAAACTCAAAATCTTATAAAAGAAATACAAGCTATTAATCTACCAGTTATATGCAGTTCTCAACTATCGGACAACATTCCTCATTATAAACATTTTGAGAATTCTGACCTTGTTTGTCTGAATATTGATGAGGCTGCAGCTTGTATAGAGGACTTTGAACCAACATTAAACAAAATGATAGAATTAAAGAACTTCTTAAACGCCGATGTATGTGTAACGTTGGGATCTCATGGCTCGATTCTCTATAAAGAGGAAAACCTCTTTCGTCATGAAGGGTATGCGATTGAGGCTCTCGATACCTGCGGCGCCGGAGACGCGTTTTTAGCAGCCCTGACACAAACTTATCCTGAAACAGACATATCCTTTAGTAATAAATGGGCCGCCGCTTCCTGCGCACACCGCGGAGTTTATACCCCCTCTCTGGAGGATCTCTGTGGTATCGCTTAAACAAAAGGTCTTAGATGCGAACAAGTGGATTGTGAATAAAAATCTGGTTGAATTGACGTGGGGTAATGTTAGTTTTTGTGATCGAGAAAACAATAAAGTTATTATAAAGCCATCAGGTGTAGTTTTGGATCAAATGGCTCCACATCAAATTTCTTGTGTAGATTTAGAGGGAAACCTTTTGAGTGGAAATAAGCCTTCTGTTGACACGCCTACTCATATAGAACTTTATAAGAGTTTTCCTAATATCAACTGTGTAATTCACACACACTCGAAATATGCTACAATTTTCGCCCAAGCCTACAGAGCTATTCCATGCCTAGGCACAACACATGCCGATTATTTTTACGGTGATATCCCTTGTATACCGCCGCCTGATCCCCGCGGAGTGCTTAATGCATATGAAAAAAACACAGGAAAGTCTATTAATGAATTTTACAAAGTTTCTAAAATAGATTATAATAAGGTACAGGCATGTGTCGTCGCAGGCCATGGACCTTTTGTGTGGGGAAATACTATAAATCAGACATTAGAGCATGCATATGTGTTAGAGATAGTGGCAGAATATGCCTATAAATCTTTGATTTTAAACCCAGACAGCATTCTTCCTCAATATATCTTGGATAAACACTTTTTGAGAAAGCATGGAGACAACAAATATTATGGACAATGATATCAAATACGGCCGTCATGAATTGCCTCCCATATGTTCGGTAGTAAAAGAGGTTGAAAAATACTGGGGAAATATGAAAACCCTTTTTGAGAACGACCAATACACCGTTAAGAGGATTTTTATGACGAAGGGAACACAGAGTAGTCTCGAATATCATACCAAGAAACAAGAGTCTTATTATATTGAAGCGGGAAAACTTAAGGTTGGTACACGTATTGCGCGCGCAAAAAACACCTCACTTGTGCTTGAGCAGGGAGATGTGTTTCACATACCAGTAGGATTTATGCATATGAGAATTGCATTAGAAGACACAGTTATTATAGAGTTTTCAACATTAGATGATGATCGCGATTCGCACATTGTTGAAGACGGAAAAACTTACAAACATATTGAGGATTAAAATGAAACTTTTTGCTGACACAGCTAACCTACAAGAAATTGAAGAACTACTAAGAACAGGAGCTATTCAGGGTATCACCACCAACCCTTCGTTACTCTCAAAAGAACCAAAGGCAGACTTTTTAGAACACATTCAAAAAATATGTGATCTTTGTCAGAAATACGAAGTTGATCTTCCTGTATCAGTTGAGGTGTTTGCCACTGAACCAGATTCCATGATTGAGCAAGCAGCTGAAATATGTGAAAAAATTCAATATAATAACATTAATATTAAGATACCTGTTGGGTTTCAAGAACTTAGAGTTATTAGTGAATTAGCAAAGCGCGGCATTAGGGTAAACTGCACTTGCTGTTTTACTGACACACAGTTGCAATTAGCAGCATTAGCAGGGGCTAAATATGTATCTTTGTTTTACAACCGCCTTATAGACGTTGGTGGAGATCCTTTAGAGGCTCTTCGTCGTGTAAGAAAATTTATTGAAGCAAACGACCTTGATTGTGAGATCATATCTGGCAGTATCCGAAATGCTTATGATTTATCTGATTGTTGGGCAAACGGAAGCCACATTGTTACGGCTGGATTTGGTGTGATCAAAAAATCCACACAGCACGTTAAGACTAATGAATCAATTGAAGGCTTTATTAAAGATTTTGAGGCATGGATAAAATAAATGGTTTATGTTTTTGACATTGACGGCACAATATGCCACACACAAGGCAGTAGTTATGAATCATCAATACCTATCCAGAACCGCATCGACTATGTCAATAAACTTTATAACGATGGGCACACTGTGTATTTTTTAACCGCAAGAGGGATGGGTAGAACAAAAAACAACCAACTACAAGCGATTGATAAATTATTTAATTTAACAAAAAAACAGTTAGATAAGTGGGGTGTCAAATATCATCGTTTATTTCTAGGAAAGCCGGCAGCCGATATTTACGTAGACGACAAAGGTATCGCCGATACGGATTTTTTTAATGATAACTGATATTAATGTATTTCTTGACAAACTAAGAAAGAAAGAAAACTTTTGCTATGTTAGGTATAATGATGGTGAAATGATGGGAGTTGATAAGGTTGGTTCTGTAGCAGCAAGAGGAGACCAATATATCACCCAAGAGCTTCACGAAAAACTTGTTGAGGGCATCAACCATAGACAGGAGAATTATTACATAGGAACACCGTGTAGTCTGTGTTTTCCTAGGTATAGTGCTTTAGCAAAACAAATAATAAATGACTACAAGTGCGGAACATCTGCAGTTTTGTTCACAAATAGAAACTGGAAAACATTTTATGACAATTTTCCCTTTTCTTGTAAAGACCGTCAGGTTGTTTGGGTTGGAGGAAAATCACAATCTAAACAAGCTTTGATAGATTACGGTCTTGATATAAAAAACTGTGTTCTAATACCAGAAAAAAACAGTTGGTCGTATTATGAAAAGATAAAAACAATTGTTCCTCCGCTGTTATCGCCAAATGATATTGTGATGGTTTCTTTAGGTCCCACAGCCAGAGTTCTTTGTAAAGAATGGTTTCAGCAATACCCTGAAAACACCTTTATTGATATTGGTAGTGTCCTTGATCCTGTAACTAAAAATGTTTATTTTGGAGCACACAAGGGCTGGGATGAAACCGGATTTAATTTGCAAAAGAGATGTGTAGAATGCAACTAGAAAAAGTATTATTAGCAGGTCCTTGGGTTGGTGAATTTGGTTGGGAACTTTTTTGCTGGCAAGGGTATATTAGAGCACTTTCCAGGCATTATGATAAAACAATCTGTATTGCCCCTGCCCATTCTAAATTTCTTTATGATGATTTTTGCGATCAATTTTTGGATTTTACGCCGGACACTGGAGACTACAAAGACTCTTTTTATAAGGTAGGGTTCAATCTTGATAGTGCTCTGATGAAGGAGTTTTTTAAGAGAGCCAAGATCGATACATCGAAAGACAGGGTTAGTGTTTTCACCCCTCGCCGGATAGGGGATCCGCCACGCACACACTATACACAATCCTTCCGATTCGGAGAACACGACCTCGCGCCGATTTATATAAAACTTGGCTCAAAAACACAATCTAAAAGAAAGACAGTCATAGTACATGCAAGAAGCCGGAATTTGAGACCAACTGACAACTGGCCGACAAAAAAATGGGAGGTATTGGTTGCATCCTTATCTAAAATGGGTTATGATGTTATATCAATAGGGTTAAAACACGAGTCCCTACATATCGAGGGGACAGAAGACAAAAGAGAGTGTGACTCAACAGAGCTATTAAATACCTTGTCTTCTGCAAAATGTATTTTTGGGCCTTCTTCTGGTGCCATGCACTTGGCGACTTTATGTGAGTGCCCACAGGTGGTATGGACAACAAATTATAATTTTGAAAGATATACGAAAAATTGGAATCCACTCAACACCCCGGTATTATTTTTGTCAAAACAAGGCTGGCAACCATCCCCAGAATATGTTATTAAAGAATTTGAAACATGGAATACAAAACTCCAACAAAGCGACGATAAAAATGAAAATAGTTGAAAGAACAAATTGTGTGATGTGTAACTCCACAGAACTATCGCCATCCCACAACATACCTCAGTTTCCGATATATATGGGCACAACAAATCGTCCCCAAGTAGAGGATCTTTATCACGATATGATCTTTGCAAAATGTGAACTATGTGACTCGATACAACTAAAAGAACTGATCCCCTTGGACATATTGTATAAAGAATCGCATGCTGGTATAATAGGTGCTACGTGGGCCAGTCACCATGCTCAGTTTTGCACCTTCGCAGAAAAATATGCTCATGGCGTAGTTGTAGAGATTGGTGGCTCCAACTTAGCTGTTGCCAACCGATTGTCATCTTCTGAAAAGATCGACAGTATTATGGTTTTTGATAATCAGATTTATATGGAAAACATCAAATCCGAAAAAATAATCCTACGAGAAGAATTTTTTGATGTTAAAAATGTACCATCTTCCGTTAGTTGTGTTATGCACACACATTTAATCGAACACCTATATAAGCCGATCGAAGAGTTCAAAAAAATCCATGAAGCAATGCCCGACAACGGCTATATGTTATTCGCAGCACCCCTGATTGGCAGAATGCTAAAAAGGTATTTTACGAACGCAATGAACTTCGAACATACATACTTGTTGACGGAAGCGAAGATTGATGAGATGATGACAACAAGCGGATTTACTCTCGTTGAAAAAGAATATTTTAGTGAATATGCCGCCTTTTATGCATATAAGAAAACAGCATCTGCGAAAAAATCGGATCTGAAAAAACACCCAGAGGATGTAAAAATAATTAATAACTTTGTTGGTCACTACTTGAATGAGGTTAAAAAAATCCAGGCTCAGATAAATTCATCTCCGGAGAAAACTTTCATCTTTGGAGCCCATATTTTTACTCAATATCTATTGTCATTTGGGCTGAACGAAAAACATTTTTGCAATATTTTAGACAATGATCCGAAAAAGATTGGCAATAGATTATATGGCACCGACTTAATCGTACAATCTCCAAAAATCCTTAAAGATGTTGAGAAACCAACAGTCGTTTTAAAGGCTGCCCAATATACAGAAGAAATAAAAAAGGATATAATAGAGAATATTAATCCAAATACGAGGTTCATTTTATGAGTAATTATAAAGAAACACGCCCCTGGGGAACTTTTGAAAATTTAGTAGATAAAGAATATTGCAAAGTTAAAGAGATAATCATTAAACCAGGCCAAGCACCGAGCTACCAATTCCACTATAAACGAAACGAAACATGGGTATTGGTTCGCGGTTCAGGTTCTCTCACTCTTGACGATGTAGAATCAAGTGTTTGTGCCGGCGATACTATTCAAGTTCCAGTTGGCGTGAAACATAGAATAAGAAACACATCTGATATGGATTTAATCTTTATCGAGGTGCAATGGGGAGAGTACTTTGGAGAGGATGATATCGTGCGCCTCGAAGACGATTACGACCGTCAGGAGATACCATAAATAAATGAAATATTCTGTTCTAATAACAACGAGTGGTATTGGCAGCCGGCTCGGAGACCTGACTGATTATACTAATAAGGCTTTAATTAGAATTGGTGACAAGCCAGCAATATCGCACATTATAGAAATGTATCCTTCTGATACTAGATTTGTCATTACCCTAGGTCATTTTGGAGACTATGTTCGTCAATTTTTAAACATTGTATATCCTGCTATAAATTTTACATTTGTTGATGTAGACCCTTATAGTGGCCCAGGATCTAGTCTAGGTTATTCGATCTTACAGACAAAAGAAGCCCTACAGTGTCCATTTATATTTAATGCATGCGACACAATCTTGAAAGATGACGCCCAGTTAATTCCTTTCTTTCAAACTGTACAAAATTTCTGCGTCGGTGATAGAAGGGAGGATACTAGCCAGTATAGCACTCTCTTGGTTGATAACGATAAAGTAAGAAAAATCAAACAACGTGGAGAGTTGAATTATGATTATGCCTATATCGGATTAAGTGGAATAAAAGACTATCAATTATTTTGGGACACCTTAGAAGATATATACAATTCACAGTCTGATGATTTTCATTTATTTGAAGGAGATGTGATCAATAAAATGCTTGATTCGGTACAATTTAAATTGTGCCCCACCGACCAATGGTCAGACATTGGAAACGCCGGCGAGCTTGAAAAAACAAGACAGTTCTTTAAGACATCTGCAGAGGTTTTAGAAAAGAAAGAAGAATCAATTTATTTTTATGATGATTGTGTGGTTAAATTTTTTGCTAATCAAGAAATCAATCTAAACCGTGTTCTACGCGCCAATCAATTACGCGGATTGGTGCCTCCGATGATTGATAGTACATCTAATTTTTATAAATACAAGAAAGTGTCCGGAAAACTTTTTGCCGGCTCGGTTACCCGGGCCAAATTTAAAGAATTTCTAGATTGGGCCCAAATTAATCTATGGAAATCCCAAGAAATAGATAATTTTCAGGATTTGTGTGAATTGTTTTATGTTGATAAAACGCTCTCGCGGATAGGTAAATACCTGTCGAAAAACAAAGACTCTGAAGATTATATAAATGAGGAGTTGGTGCCTTCCATTTATAGCCTTTTCGAGCGCTTAGATATAAAATCGTTATGTTCGGGAATACCAGTACAGTTTCACGGCGACTTCATCCTAGATAATATTCTTGAAACTGAAGATGGGTTTTGTTTATTGGACTGGCGCCAGGATTTCGCCGGAAATCTCCAAGTGGGGGACCTCTACTATGATTTGGCAAAGCTTAATCACAACTTAACTGTCAATCATGAGATAGTGAATCAAGGAATGTTTGGCAGTAGCAGCGAAAACTGTTATATTTTATGTAATTCTAAATTAATAGGATGTAAGAAGATTTTAAAAGATTTCGTAATTAACAATGGCTATGATTGGAAAAAAGTTGAAACCCTTACAGCCTTAATTTGGATCAACATGGCACCTTTGCACGATTACCCGTTTAACAAGTTCTTATTTAACTTTGGCAAATTGAACCTCAACAGAGCGATAAATGATAGACATTAAATATTTTATAGGACCAATGTCTAAGAATGTAGTAGATGCGTGTATTGAATTTTCCATTGAATCGGGACACTCTATTGGCTTCATTCCTTCTCGCCGTCAAGTAGAGCATGATGGAGGATATGTAAACAATTGGACGACTGCAGAATTTAATGCCCATATAAAAAGATCAAATATAGAAACTATTTTGACGCGCGACCATGGCGGCCCCGGTCAGGGAACAGATGATGACGATGGGTATATATCTTTATCAGAAGACTGCAGACACCTCGACATGATACATGTTGATCCTTGGAAGAAATATTCCGACTTTGATTCGGGTACTCGATGGACAATTGATATGATTCGCTTTTGTTATGAGAAAAACCCCAGCATGTTTTATGAGGTAGGTACAGAACAATCAATTCGCAAATTCAGTACTGCGGAGTTAAACGCTCTTCTTAAAACGCTCCAAAGAGAATTATCCGCTCCACAATATAAACAAATAAAATATTGTGTGATACAATCAGGTACGTCCTTAAAAGAAAGTATCAACACAGGCTTATACGACGAAGAAAGATTATCATCAATGATCGACATCGTAAAAAAGTATGAACTTCGCACGAAAGAGCACAATGGAGATTATTTACCACCAACCCTTATCAAACAGAAAATGGATCTTGGGCTAGATTCTATTAACATAGCACCCGAATTTGGACAGATAGAAACAAGAACATATGTTCAAAAAATCAAAGAAGAAAAACCAGAATTGATTGATTTTTTATGGCAGATCTGTTATAATTCAAAGAGATGGGAAAAGTGGGTCGATAAGAGTTTTCAGCCATTTAAACAAAAAGAAGAATTAATAAATATTTGTGGCCATTATGTGTTTTCCAATGACGATTTTGTAAGTGGTATTCGCTCACACTTTGTCGGCATTGACACAGATATCAAGAATAATATTAAGAAGAAACTAGAGGAATTACATAGTGGATAATCGCCCTATAACAATATTTTGTGATATTGATGGAACACTTGTCCGCCACCGTCCTCCCACTGCAAGTACGATGCTCGATTACGAACCTGAATTATTAGCCGGCACTGTTGAGAAACTTTTAGAGTGGGACAAGAAGGGGTGCAATATTATTTTAGTCTCAGGCCGCCGGGAGTGCTCTCGCAAGCAAACCGAAAAACAATTGGCGTCGCTGGGAATTATTTACGATAAGTTAATTTTAGGAATCGGAGGCGGAAAAAGATACCTCATTAATGATAAGAAGCCTTATGGTAACGATGATTATGCTATAGCCATAAACATAGAGCGTGATGCAGGGATAGGAGGTTTACAACTGTGAAACAATTAGAAAACATAGCCATGGCAACATGGACACATTCTAGCTACTACGATATTTGGCCGATGTATTACGGTCAGCTTAAAAAACATGCACCCTATTTTAAACATTACATGATCGTGAACGAGCACACGCACTCCACGCCGCCTGAATGTATTCAAATTACGAATAAGGAAGATGATATTTATTACAAGAGATTTGTCGAGTCTCTGTCACAAATTGAAGAAGAGTATGTAATTTATATGCAGGAAGATTTTGTTTTATATGATGATGTAAAATCTGATGATATTTTAAAATTAAAAGAGTTTATAGAAAATTCAGATTATGATTATGTACGCTTAATCAAATCCGGCGTTGAAGGCGGCACTCAAGTGTCAATACACCCGCCGGTATACGAGGTGCCACAACGCTGCGGCAGCAACCCGCGCGGAAAATTCAACTTAATTAAAAGCCAGCAAGTCCATCCACGAGGAGATGAAACGAGTCCCTATATATTCTCGTATCAAGCAACTCTGTGGAAAAGAGAGCGCCTGATTCAACTTTTTGATTTTTATAAACCAAATAGTATAATGGAAGGGGAACTATATGGCTCGTATGCATGTTTAAATACCAACACCAGTGGGTGTTATATCTATAACGGAGAACCAAAACGCGGCAATCTTCATTATGATTCAAGCGTGTTTCCCTATATCTCTAGCGCCTTGCATGGTGGCTCACATGGCCGGCGCGCCAAATGGTGCTTGAGCGCATACCCGAATGAGTTAGGACCTCTTCTACAAAAATATAATATTGACCCAAGCGACAGAGGGACTATATGACTAATATAGGAATTATTGGCAATGGCTTTGTCGGCTCCGCAATTGCCGCTGGCTTTGCTTTACATGCAAACGTGATGATCTATGATAAGGACCCTCTACGAGCCACCCACGGGCTCTCTGAAGTGCTTAAGCAGTGTGAATTCATCTTTGTTGGTGTGCCAACTCCGATGGAATCTGTCGAGAAC
>Ga0209434_1000519_pt1 | contig 18567 bp, 18 predicted proteins | sample ETNvirnome_2_300_FD_184068 | JGI IMG/M metagenome (GOLD analysis project Ga0209434, IMG submission 184068) | Marine viral communities from the Pacific Ocean - ETNP_2_300 (SPAdes) (version 2) | ecosystem: Environmental > Aquatic > Marine > Oceanic | place: Pacific Ocean | collected 2013-06-22
GTCTGATTGGGCTAAAGTAGACGCTGCAATCTGCTTTACCTTTAACTTCATATTGGTTTTTAGCTGATCCACATCCCTATCTGTAGTGGCGTAGCTTATTACAGTTTCACCATCTACCAGAGTAAGTGTCTCCGCACCAGTATTATGGTAGCGATGGTCAGGTGTCACTACACGCGCAGGGGTAATCCCTAACTCAGCCAGTTCTGCCTTGCTCCACTTACGGAATATCTGGCGAGGATGAGTCACACCATTTACTGTTATTTCTTTTGGTGTCCGTATGACACCTAATGTATCACTGTGCCACATAATTTACCTCGCGTTTGAGTATTTGAATGGATTTTGGGCTACGGCATAGTATATAAAAGTTCCTCCATCCTCTCCGGAGTTACCACTAGTTCCCATTAGCTTAAACCCGTTAGATAGTAAATCTACTATAGAACCGCTAGTGCCTGAGCCTGTTGTTTCTGCATCAATGTTTGAGGAATACAGTACATCATTGGTTACATTGTATCCCGGTCTTTCTATATCCCACATGGGCCACGCACCAGTACTATTTGTCCTTTTCACCATAACAAATCTGGGCCTAAATCCAGTATAGATAAATGGGCCACCATCAGCGACTCCATTCCCAGTGTATGTACCTACCTTTGAGTATCCTTCGATACTATTCCAGCAGTAAGATATGTAATCTACCCCAGATTCATTTACCCAAGCAAAGGTGCTACCACCACTAGATGATCCTATCTGCACCATAGTAGTTCCGCTCAAGCGGACGGTATCCTCACACACGTTGTAAAGGGCAGCAGTAGTATCCCAACTCAATAAGTAAGTGCAATCGCCCCCACTGCTTCCTAAAGCTGGAGTCCAAACCATCCATCTTTTGGTATCATCCATATTTTTTATGACTACTAAATCTGGAGAAGTGCTTAACCCATGTCCAAAAGTAGCATCTCCATTACCATCGCCTACGTACTTACAAATGCTAAACCCGGCGGTAGTGTTCGCACTAACTGTGCTGGTTATAGTTCCAACTGCATTACTAACAGTACCATTCCCCCCTAGCCAGTTCCATGCCACCATTCCAGTGCCAGTTGTATCGCAGTAATCCGTATCTGCGCCAACAGTAAACCCATCTGTGCCAAATGCAGTTAATCCAGTAGAGTCTGTAGTTTCGGCAGAATCATCATTTGCCACAAGTGCCTTTGTCACACCACGAACCGCATCCGTCAACTTATGATCGTAACCACTGCCTCTGGCCTTAACCCATACAAGATCGGGCTGAAATCCAACACCTGTTTTAGCACCAGCACCATCATCGTAGAGTATTGTATTAAAATTATCACCCGGCAACGCAATCTCTGGGTCAGGTAAATTAGATGTGCATAAAGCAAGGTATCCAGAGGGTGGTTCGTAGTAGAAATCACCTATACCATTACTATCCTGTTCGCCTTGTGCTGTTACTGTACCAGCGAATGAACTGTCAGCCCCAAAGTTCATCTTCTCATTGACTGTTACGCCACTATTTCTATCTACAGAGAAAAAGTATGGAGCGTCAATCGTGAAACTAGTTACCTCAATAACCTTTGTATTATTTTGGTAGACATCTAAAGTTTTAGCATCCGCATCAATAGCAAATCCGTAAATATCTCCACTACCACCTGAAGAAAATGTATCACTACCTTCCGTTGAGTTTGGTGTAGATACGGTTCCACCATCGTTAAACGCACAAACAACATGACTTGAGGTGGTATCTAACCGTATATTTGGATCATTAACTATCCCTAAAGTAAATGATGTACTATCTGGCAAAACTTCAAAGTACCATTTACCAGATTCCATACCAATGGTGTTAGAAGAAGATTCTGCAACACTTGTTGACACCCATAGATTCCCTTCTGACATCGGCTGCACTTGAGGGGATACCGGATTCATCGTACAGAAGTTATTAGTCGGCGTATCAATCATCTGGTCTGTTGCTGCCAGATTGGTTGGGGTAAAGTTGTTGTAGTTTCCGCTTGAGTCTGCGCCAAGACCACCATCCCAGTTAGAGTGGATCAGGAGTAGTGTGTTTGAATCTGTGGTGAACTCTGTAGTAGATGGAGTAAATGTTCCAGTGTATCTTGCTGTATCGGAGATGCGGATTTCATCAAGATAACCATCAAAATCAAACCTTATGGTGCCATCGGTTTGTCTCCTACCACCAATACAAAGAGGACCATCCAAAGTTCCTGTATCAGTATCTGTGGTAGTTGCTACTGATGTACCATCTTTGAAAACCTCATAGTCGGAACCATCCCTAACAACAGCAACATGATGCCAGTCATTATCTGTTATCTCACCACCAAATCCTGTAGCAACTAATGTAGAGTTGAGGATGTAACAAGCAAACTTTAACCCATTTCCATGATCGTGGATAACAGTCCATACGTTTTCATCTGGATTAGCTGTGCTTGGATCAGAACCCCGTGTGATTATTTCATTGTAGCCAGTGTGATCTTCAAGTCTTACCCAAAATTCTAAAGTGAAGCCACCGCTGGTGCTGCCACAGAAATCCCAATCACTTGAGTCAGCCGACAAAAGAAAATCTTCTGTCCCATCAAACTTAATAGAACTGTCACCAACCTTTTTTACCGCTCTTGTATTGGTTACACCACCGTTGGCTGTTATGGTGTGTGGCCCAGCATCTCTAAAAACCGTTCCATCGTTAGCCCCATCCATATGCAATAGCAACAGAGTATAAGCATCAGGTGTAAAGGCAGATGTAGATGGTGTAAAGTTTCCTGTATATCTTGCTGTATCGCTAACCCTATACTCGTCTTGATAACCGTTCCAGTAGCCAGACCATGCTTCATGACCACCTTGGGAACGACCAATATAAACAGTGTTGGTGGAATCCCCAAACGACTCACCAGTTACATCTGCCGTAGAACCCGTTTGTGTGCCATCAAAGTAATACTTCAGGTCGTTTCCGTTCCTCACAAAGGCTATATGGTGCCAATCAGTGTCATCCCAATCCCCTTCCACTTGAGCAAAGTCGTATTGGTTTCCGGCAACATCTAAAACACTCATATCTTCTGAATCAAATGAATACCAAATATACCAATCGGAAACAAAAGCACCCGTCCATCCTACGCCAACTGTAAAGACCGGAAATATACCGTTGCCGTAACCAGTACCACTGGTTCCCCCAGAATTTTGAAACCAAGCCTCTACCGTCCAGTCACCTGTACCCCTATTCCAATCTGAACTAGCAGGAATGCTAAAGTAATCCCCATTCCCATCAAGCTGGGCAGACGCTGTGCCAATCTTCTTGACTGATGTATCAGTATGGGTATTGCCATATGCTGTAATAGCGTGCTGGACCGCCGTCCTTTCATCAGCACTACTGTCCGTAAAACTATCCGCTAACTCAGTACCAGCATACTTCTGGTAGAACCCATTGGTTCCAAAGGTTAGATCATCAACTGCGTCTTTAGGTATCCACTGGTTTGTGGTTGAGTTTGTTTCGCCAAAGGATGATGGCGTTAGGGCTGTACCGTCAATCCAATAAACCTCCGCTAAGTACCCATCAAGGGGCAGGCTTGATGAAAACGGACGAGCACCGATTCGGTGAGCTACGGTATTGTTCGCCGCATATTCGTCATCCTGTGAGGCGTTATTAGTCGATGTATCAAAAGCGGTGACTTGTTCACCATTTATATAAACTTTGAAAAGAGGTGACGCTGGTGTTGTGTCGCCTGTAACCACAATATGATACCAAGCCGATGGGTCTCGAAGCACCTGAGTCGTAACGTACTCTACGGTAGTTACATTACCGTCAATTACACTATACGCTAAATCATCCGTAGATTTTATTCCCAGAGCAACGTGATCTGCATTTGCGGCTCCAAAAACAAATATGTTTTGCTGCGATCCTAAATTCCCACGTTTTACCCAACTACTCCATGTCCAAGTTTTCCTATCTCCAGCACTACCCGGAGTACGACTCAGATAAGCAGGACCACCATCTTCAAACCGCAACGAGTTATCAATCGTATAGGCATCAGCAGCGCTGGGAATAGCTGAACCGGGGAAAATCGCCATTAGGCATATATCGCGGAGTTAGTTAGCCACACATCAGTACCATCGCTGAAATAACTCAGTAAGTAAGTTCCTGCTGTCGTGACTGTGGTTGCAAGGTTTGCATCGCCCTTGGAATTAGAGTGTAAGGATATGGTTTCACCACCTGAATTTATCAGCTTAATGAAACCACTCTGACCATCTGTAATGTTGGTAAATGTAATCGTGGTTGCCCCAGAAGGTGTGGTAATAAAGTTCTGACCAGCATCCATATCGTATGATCCATCATTGTCTGTTACTGCTGTGGCTCTCTGTGAGCCTGTCCATGAGTTATCTTCTGAACTAATATCTGATAATACTTCTGCCGCGCTTCTACCCTCTACAGCGGTGCCATCAATCTTTAGGAAATCATTATCAGCAACACTAGCTGCAAACTGCGCTACATCGTATTGAGATATTCCCTGAGCAACTGATAACTCTGTACTTTGAATCTCCAGACCACCGTTAGCCAATAGATCAGTGCTGAATTCTGTGCCGGATAGATCAAGACCATCACCAGCCGTATAGGTAGTATCGGTATCAGCAGCCCAAACCGGGTCTGCTCCAGTTCCCTGAGTTTTTAAGAAGTAACCAGAAGTACCAAATCCCAGTCTTGCGGGTGCGCCTGATGCGCCGTAGTAGAGGATATCACCCTGAGTACCGTCTTCTAGCTTACCTAGCGTAACAGCGTTATCAGCAATACCAGCCGTTGCTAGTTGCTGCCAATCCACACCATTTGTAGCGGATGAATCAGCGGCTAAGACATAATCATTCGTGCCGACAGGAAGTCTGGTTTCAGAGTCAACCGTATTGTAAACAAGCAAGTCACCCTTTGTGGTTAGTCTGTCAGGAGAAAGTACATCCACCTTCTGCCACTCTGAAGATGCTGTGGAGTATTTTAAGTATTGGTCGTTTGTTGCTGCTGTTGCGCTGACTGCTTCACCTTGTATTTTGGCTACTGTTACAACACCAGCATTAGTCATGGTGGCATCACTGGACAATGCAGCAGCGGTAAATCCTGTCCCATCACCAATCAGTATTTCTGTGGTAGCTAATGCTACATCAGAAGGTACACCGGATGAATTAGCATCTCTTACCTTAACTGTGTTAGCTGCCATATCAGCTAGCTTGGCATTGGTTACCCCTCCATCCGTAACATTAACCGTAACCGTAGTGCTTGACGCCGAAGTATCAAGGCCCGATCCCCCAGCCACTGTGAGAGTCTCAGAGTCGAGATCAATATCAATAGTGCCACTGTCAGTAGTGATATCCAAATCTTCTGCTGTAAGCTGCGTATCGACATACGCTTTGATCGACTGCTGCGTGGCTAACTTAACGGCAGAATCGGACGCCATATCATCCTCATCCTTGATCCCCGTTACCGTTGCACCATCGGAAGCAATATTTACCGATGTGTTTGCAACAACTGTTGTGCCTGTTATTGCAGCGGCTGATGATCCACCGATAACTGCACCATCTACCGTACCAGCATTCACATCCACAGAGTTATCTGTTGTGGGGCTGATTGCGATAGTTACCCAATCAGCGGTGGATGTGGTGGATTTATTGAATTTGAGTAACGAGTTTGTGGTGTCGTACCACAGCAAGCCCTGCGAGCCTTTACGCGCCCCATCCGCGACAATCGTAGACGGTGCTGTTGCCGATGCGTGAATTACATTGGTCGCCTGATCTATTGAGGGGAACGACTGCTTCAGAACTTTCTTGATTAATTGAAAATGTTGATCGCCAACTGAAACATTATCTGAGGATGTAGGATTTGTCGAAACGAGTGCGTCGATGTAGTTGCCACTTTCCAGTCCCATTATGGATTACCTGATGTGTTGATGATTCTTAGAACCGACCCAGAATGACGATCCAGGGTGTCTGCTTTTTGAATGTTGTCGATTGCGTCGTCATACGCACCTTTCCACACCGGGATGTCCGGGTGGTTCTGCAAAAAGGGTGCGGCTTCGAGTAATGCGCCGTAAAGGTAAACGTCTGGATTGTTCGTCAGCATCGTATTGGACGGTGCTGCATCCGATAATGCGTCTACCTGTTTGTAGTAGATGATTTCGACGGTGTAAACCGCATCCGGGGCTGGGCCGAGATGGTAATTGTCACCGACGATGGTGTAGGTCAGGGGTTTGCCGGATGTACTGCCAGCCCATAACCTGTCCATCATTTCCGGTGTCAGGTATTCAAGTGGCGTAATCGGGGTTGTGTTGAGCGAAAACACGCGACCACTTAGATAGGATGTCGGCAGCGCATAGCTTCTTGTCCCTGCGGCGGTTGAGGCCGTGGTGGTGGTTTCCATTAGCCGGATACGCAACTTGCGGCCAAACCGCGCCTCGCACAATGCGATGAATTCGGTTATCCGGTTAGTTAGATCATCCCTGTCGAGCCAGTTGGCTATTGCCGTTTGGAGGGTTGAGTAAGTGTTAATCGCCATTAAATCTCTCTTAATGTAAAGCTAAATATCCGTAACGGCGGGGATACGATGGATACATCACCCCCAGGGGGATGCCCTCTCCATGAAACTTCACCAGGGAAGATTCAGGCGGGATGTAAACCTCGATCCCTTTTCCACGGGCAAAGCCGATTAGGTATTCCATGTTTGGTCGCTGGTAGGCGAACTCGGACATGTGGGATGGGTCGCCAGGAGTGGGCTTAACATCATCCATATCCACCCCCCAGATCCCAATCCTGTTTGCTCCCTCGGTTATCGCCAGGGCCATCAAATAGGATATAGATGAATTGAAATAATCCAGAGCAAGACACTCCACAACCCGTTCAATCGGATACCGGACAGCATTGGGAATGTCGTTATACGTCGTCTGCATGTACAGCGGTGCGCTGAGTGTCTTCAGCCGGTCCTCGTATCCGCTCCTTCGTCTCGCCTCTGGTTTTCTCAGGAGATCCAGCGGATGGATTTCAAAGTACCTGTCGAAGTAAGGCCAGCGGTCCTCGTCCCAGGGTAAACCCCATACTTCCCAGCGGGGATCATCAAAGGGGGCGTCATCGTGGGTGGATGGGGCTAACCCCACGATAGCAACTTGCCTCATCTACTCAGTTCAGTCACATATACCGTAGCGGTGCTGCTTGCCATAATCGCTGCACACTTGTTCGCCTCACTCACCCTGAAAAAATAGGGTGTGTCGGCGACGATGTATGTATGTGATGTCGTCGCTGTGGGCGATGTGTCGAAGGTGATAAAGCAAGCCGCAGTTGTCGTTACCATGACATCGTTAACCTGCGTTGCAAACGCATTACTGGTAGCCGCGCTCGATGTAGAAGCCGATATGCTTTGCGTTACACCGGGTCTGAAAACATTGCTGTTTACATTATTCATAATTTTGCCTATAGGTTGGTCGGGGCAGTTTTGAAATACTTGTAATCTGGGTTGTTGAGATAAGCCGCGAGTAATTTGGAATCCCGTGCAATTTCTCCGTTGGTTTCACGCAACCAGCGTTCCCAGGTCGTCTTGGGGATAGATGCCGCGTGATGCCATTCGCCACGCTTGCCCAGCGTCAGCTTGTCGCCGTAATCGTTGAACTTGCGTTTGTTGTGGTTAAGAATGGGCGAAACGTCCTGGGATGTTTTAATTCTCAACTTATTGTCTTCAAACTCCATATCCGTCTGACGACCATCGGTGTTGTCTAAAACAAACCTCTCAGACATAACCGACGTCTCCCACCTTGGGCGCACCATCAGCCGGGTCATGGTCGATGTAAGCCTTTCTTAACCAACCAATAGCATCTGTCGGTTCTTCCGGTTTTTCCACCTTCGGCTTTTTCTTGCCCTTCAACATTTTCTTTGCCGCTTTATCTAAATCTTTATCCATAAAAAGTAAGAAGGCGGGGTTTTTAGCCCCGCCCTCTTTCTAAGTTGTTACAGCCGGTTACGCTTTGCAATCAGCGAGGATGCCACTGGATTTTTCGTTCTTGGAACAAAGGCCAGCTTCATACAGAAGCATCTGTTTGACGCTATCGCCAGTCTTTGCTAAGTCAACAACGGTCCAATCCCGAAGCACATTCAAGCCCCAGTAATCCATGTCTAAGAAGAAGACATGTTCAGTGCTGTACAGATTCCGATCTGGTACGATCTTGAAACTGCCGAAGTCGGAGACATAGATGTCTACTGCGTTTATAGCAGTGACCGCTCCATCGCCTCTGATCTCGTTACGAATCGCATAGCCAGGACCGGCATTAGACGACAAGCCTGAGATTGCTTGCTTGATGGTGGCTGGACACAGGATCATGTCCGGGTTGCCACCGGCGTTGTAGGCATCGAGGATGACATTCTTAATGCCAGCTTCCGTAATGGAAGCAGTAGCAGTAGCTTCTGTCATCGTGTCAGATCCATTGCCCGCTGAAGCAGCGGGTGAGCCTGAACCTGGGTTCATCGATACCCAGTTGGTTCCCAACCAAGTCGGTAGACCAGCAGATACACGGGCAGTTGTTGCATCACCCGTCACTTTAGCAATGTTCTGGGAAAGCATTTTTTCCCAGTCGCGCTTCATTTGCTTACCGCGTTTAGCGATCATGTAAGCCTGATGCTTGCCGTGACCGACATAACCTACAGCCTGATCCGTACCCGATGTTTGAACAACGTAGCGACTTATTTGCGTACGGTTATTCAAAAGTGAGGGTAACGATCTTGCATTCGCACTCGGAGAATCGTCGCCTTCTATCTGACGATTCGCAGCACCCGAACCAATGGTATCCGTCTGCCATTGGAAAAGGGTATTTACGGTATCCGAACGACTGCACCCACTAAAAAATGGGGTGTCCACATTATCTTCAAGCTGGTTCGCTAAACCAGCCTCGTCCATAGGACCGCTTACAGTTACCTGTAAGATGAGACTATTTCATAACCCCGTGGGGTCTAGTGCGCTTCGAGCCGCTTGGCCCTACTTCCTCTCGGAATAGTCGTTGCACGTTCCTCTTTCGAGGCTTCGCTCAAGATTGCCCTCGACAGAGGGGTTCCCTTGAATTCACACTATTTTCAGATGCCGGTTTCCCGACATTGCCGCTAGATTTAACGGTGCGATATTGTAGATGATGTCGGCAATCTGCTTCTTTAGTTCCACTGACGAATAAGTCAGTGATGTGTTTGTAGCAATTGCCATTTCTTTGTTTCCTTAAAAGTTACAATAAAAGATCCTCAAGCAAATCGGCAGCGTGTTCGACTTTGCCGGATTGCTTCAGGCGGTTTCGTAGCTTGGTGTGCTTTCCCTTCGATTCGGATTTCTTGGACGACCCCTTACCACCGCGAATGACTCTCGGTTTGTTCTTGAGTTTCTTGGTCTTAACATCAGACTGCTGAAGCTCGTCGTACAACCGTGCCTTGTTCAAGATGATGAAAGAACGGTGATCAACCAGAGAGTTAATCTCCTCGTCCTGGTAGCCCTGCACCTTTGCGTAGTCGCGCAGCCTTCCGGCAAGTTCCCGTTGAGATTCAGGCTTGCCCCACTCGGGTAGTTTTTCTACCAGTGAGGTATGTTCTGATTTAACGGTTTCCTGCCACTGCTGCTGTTGCACATGGTGCGCCTTCTGTTGAGCGTTGTTTTGCTCGGCTTGAAGACGTTGCACCTTTTCCGAATGTTCCCGAAGCTCCTCTCTCTTAGTGACGTACTCGATAGGGTCATCCCGTTTAAGGGCTTCCCAATCAATAGCACCCCACTGGTCAAGTTGGGAGTTTTCGATGATGCTTTGAAGGTAATTGGCATACTGTTGCCGTTCCTGCTGGATCTGAGTAATTTCCGAGTTGTACTGATCGTTCAGTGACTCGAAGTTTTTTCTATCTTCAGCAAGCTGTTGGCTTTTCTTCGTAAACGAAGATTGCCGCGAATAACCACTCAGTAGTTCGTCAAGGCTGACCTCGATTTCTTCACCATCCACCCGGACGGCGTAAACGGGTTCCTGTTCTTCTTCCTCTGGTTCTTCGCTCTCGGATTCATCAGATTCGTCTTCTTCGACTTCCTCTGTTTCATCCTCAGAAACCGCCGGGGATTCTTCGTCTGGTTGCTCCGTGGACTCCAAATTCTCGTCGGTGGTGGCTTCCTCGGCTTCAGGCTGCTCTTGCGAGTCGATCAGTCCGAGTAATGCCTGTTCGGCCCCGCGTAGGGAACCGGATATTCCGTCTATCGGTGTTACTGCCGGTGCTTCTTGCGTATCGGCCATGCTTAGTTCTCCATGAAAAAGACCGCCCGAAGGCGGCCCTACCAGCATCCATGCTGGCTCATTAGCTAATGAGTTTCTAAAAAATCGGTTTGTTCCCGCGACTTAATTCTCCGGTAGTCATTACTGACTCGAAATGAGTTTTAAGTTTTTTAAGCAGTTGCAAACCTAGCCAGTAGTGTTCTCTGGCTTGCGTATCCTGGGTCTGGGAGTTTTCCCAGCGGTCCAAGAATTCTTCGTGAATGGTCGTCCAGGCTTCCTGAAAGAGGGGTTCTTCCAGGATGCGTTTGGCGGCCCTTTCGCGTTGTTCTATATCCAATTAGTACGCCCTACTCGTCCGACCCGTGCGTTTCGGTCGCCTGTACTTAGATGCCCATTTCTCGGCGGCATTGTAGGTTTTGAACTTTTTAGTCTTACCACCATAAGCGGCTGTGAAACCATCTTTAGTTTTCCTGACTGGCATCTAGGTAGCCCCTATAGCGACGGGTCTTTTCTGTTCTGCTTCAAGTTTCAACTCTGCCATCTTCAACTGAGCATCTACAGCATCCTTCGCTGCTTCCTGCTCTATCTTCTGTACCTTAACTTGTATATCGGCTGCTTTGATTTCCAGTTCCTTCTGCTTGTTCTGCATCTCCATCTGCGCCATCTGCTGTTCAGGCGACGGACCTTTACGTTCGACCTTGGATGGGTCGGTCAGGAAAGATTCAACATCCTTGAATCCCATGTTCTCGATCATCTGAGCGCCGAGGTTGTACAGGTTCTGCTCGTTGACGATAGATAAACCACCGGCCATTGCCTGGGATGCGAATTGCGTGAGCTGTGCAAGCTGCATTGCCTTCTGGTCCCGGTTTCCGTTACCCAGGCCAACCGCAACGGTGCAGTCCATCTTGTCGCGCCACATGTCGGGACGGACAGGAACCCACTCGTTTCTGAGCATGATCACACGCTCCTTGTCCTGGTGTTTCTGAACCAGCTCGTACACCATTTCTGCGAGTTTCTTGACGCCCGTTTCAGCAAAGACCCTGGCTATAAGCTCAACACGCTGCTGTGCGGCAGTCATCACCTGGTTGACAGCGGCAGCGGTGGTATGGGATGTAAGGGCGTTTTCGTCCAGTCCCTGGCTCATGCGGGATATGCCGGAGCGTTCCTCGCGGATCTGGTCGAGGTACTGCATCATCTGGAAGACGTAGGGCTGTAACGGCGGGGTTGGTAACGGCTGGACTGCGCCCTGCGCTTTAACACGAACGATGCCGCCTGGGCGTTGCGTCAGGAGGTCGTCCAAGTTGCACATTCCTTCCTGCACAGCAACACGACCGGCATTTTGAAGGTACATGTTGTCGAGGAGCTGGCGCATCAGAACGGTCTTAATTTCTTGCAGACTCTCCACCTGGTCGGTAATCGACATGCCGAATATCTGATGTGGCAACGGAACGGGCGTGACGGTTGCAAAGGGAATACTGTCAACCGGATCGTTGTCGAAAATCTGCCGACCGGAATAAAAGACACGACGCAGTTCGGCAATACCGTCATCATCAAAATCGACTTTCAGGAACGCTTCATTCACCCAAACCTCGCGCATCGCACCAACCCCGGTATCGTCATAAATACCGTAGCTGGAAGAATCGAATGAAAACCTCGCTTCACGCTGCTCGTCCATTCGCACATCGTCACCGGCACCCACCAGATCCTCGTCTACCTTGTAACCCATCTCACGCAGTTCACTCAGCGTCATCCTGCGACGGTGACAGACAAAACGTGCGTCCTCGACGTTCTTAGCCTCGGTCGAGATCAGGAATTCTTCAGGCGGCACGTTGTCGATCTTGACCCGGCCCTTCCTGGTGTGACGGGTGATAGTGACATCGTGCAGAACTTCCACAAGCGATATTTCTTCTTCTGTTTCTTCCTCATCACGTTTTTCTGTGTGTTCGAGGACTTCAACATCGTCGCTGGATATAAGCGATTCGAGTTCAACATCCGTCAGGTCATGGTATTCCTCACGATCCCAGCGATCGGCGTCATCCCAGAAGCATTTGACAATGCCCAGTTTCTGGCAGAGCGCATCCTGGAACCACGACAGGCAGATGTTGAACCAGTTGTTGTCCTTGGTGAGGATGTAGTTGACGTAATCGGTTGACTGCTGTGCGCTTGGTACGTCTTCCGGGCCTTCCGGGTTAAATCTGACAACCTCATCAGATGAGGCGAAGATCCGCATTAGAGAAGGTTTTATCCACTCGATCGTGTCCATCACAGTGGTGTCACAAACCTGCGATCGCCCTTCTATCTCATTACCATACGGTTCCGCATAGTATCTGAGTAGTGACTCACGCCGGATTTCCGACAGTTCATCGTTGTTACCCTGTGCGGAGCTGAGTTCGTCTTCGACTCTACCCAGTAGTTCTTCGTCTGTTAGTTTTGCCATTCTTTATGCGTACCCAGCCATTAAGCCCATTTGTTTGCGGCGTTGTGTCAATGGAACGCCCTGTGTCATTATTTCTTCGCGCATTTCGGGGGTGATGTCGATGTACCAGAATTCATCCACCTTGTTTCGAGTGTCGTGGAACCGGTTTAGGTCAATATTTGAATCCGGCGTCACTTCTCTCAGTAAAGACCATGCCGCTTTAGCATTCGGATTCGTAGTTATTATTGGGTCTTTTTGGAGTTCTGCAATCGCAGATTCCACTTCTGACATTTGTATGTTTCCGAGTTGCACATAATGATGCGCTTGCGCTGCCGCCAATATTTCAGAACGCAAGTCTTGCCCAAATAGCTGCGGCTCAACCCCGTACTTCTTCAGAAACTTTTTAGCGAACTGCGTGATCTTTTTATCGTAAAGGTTTTTGTGGAACTCGCCGCCGACTTGGAGATCCTGGCCTGTAAGAGACCGCAAGGTTCCTTGTCTTGGTTGAGCCAACAATTTCTCAGCGGCTTCCTTACCAATCAATTCCGGTAAATCTTCATCACGAACACCTGTTTGTTTAATCACAGTATTGCCGTCGTGATCGTAGGCAACAAAATTACTACCAGACAAATGCACTTCACTTATCTGTTTAGATAAATCATACCGATCAGCTTGCACCGCACCGGTTGTCCAGGTCAGACGCTCGATGGATGGATCGTTTACCGCTTCGGTCAGCGCACGTTTGAATGCGAGTTCGTGCCAGTTCTTTTTGAATGGTGCGTCTGGGACGCCTTCAAATTGTGCTCGACGTAAAGATTGGGCGTTTTGACTAGCAGAATGAACTTGATCATTCAATGCGTCTAATTCGCTATTACCAGATAACTCGGTATATAAATCTGCTTCACTCAACACGAATGGTTTTGCTTCTTCTTTTAGGATCGCAACTAACTCTGCTCTTTTTGTTTCATAAGCAACAGATCGTTCCCGAAGAATAGCGGCAGCGGCTTTAACTTCGGCATCCGTAGCTCCCATTCCATAACCCTTCTTCTGCCCCTGCTGATGCCAATCCGATTGGATTTCTTCTATGTGCAGTGCTTTCCTTCCACCGACATCGCGTTCGTTAGTGCGGATGTGGGCTAGGACGTTGGGTTCGTCGTAATGGCCGCCTCGGTACTTATGCGTTATTTCTGGACTAATAATCTGAGTCAAAGCATCATTTAATGCTTCTTCATACGTCCCTGAACTTAAAATAGTTCCCGATCCATCTGGTTTTTCTAAAGTCCATTTGTAACCAAGTGAATGGCCTGACAATGGCTTTATTGCGTAACCTTCTGGTAATTCTGTCGGCAGTGGTTCCGTGTACTGCACCAGTATTTCTTTCGCGTTAGTGCCGCCTGGGAGATTTAGGTTTTTGTCATCGGCGTATTTGGGTAAACCACCTCTAGGAACCGCTGCTGATTCCCCTTGGCCGAATTGTCGAGCCGCATCCTCTGCTGCTGCTCTAGTTGTTTCAATTTCCACCACTTCACCACTACTGTTGGAAATATCCCACAACCCTTCTTCGTTTTCTGAAACTGAAAACTGCTCAATTATTGGTTTTCCACCCTTAACTGTCTCCGTAAGCTCCACCGGATTCCACATAGACAGGGCTTGTTCCTTCGTTATCGTGCCTGGGGCTTGTTCCAGCAGCTCGATCAGACCACCTTCTCTCGCTTCTTTCGATGCGCCTGGTTCTTTTTTAACTGCGGCGATGTACTGCTTGCCGGTAGCTTTATCCTGTGCTTTGGCAAGTGCGCGGCGTGTCGGTGAGTAGAATTTCGTTTTACCTATAAAATCTCTGACAGCATCACCAGCTACCTTGGTCCTTCCTAAACCCGTTGCGGATAAAGCGAGACTTGGGATAAATGCGCCCTGTTGTGCCGTCATTTCATTGTAATCAGGTACTGGCAATCCCGTCCTTTCTGCTTTCGCAGCCGCCCACTGCTGATACCGATTAGCCTTGTCGGCAACATCCTCACCAACTTTCAACAAGGCATCGCTAGCAAGCGGCCTTACCGGGTTTAAGGCTGAGAGCAAATGAGCGCTGGTTCCAACTGGCGAACCACCCCTGGTAGTCTCTGCCCAATCCATCAGACCCTGTAGGATCTGGTTACGGTATCGTTCTGGATACTGTCTTAACCAATCAGCCTCTGGGGTCTGGCTTAAATAGTTCCACAACCCGGACGGACCAGGTAGCCAGTCCCACATGCCAGCCACTAGACGATACCGAGGTCAGGGTATTTAATTTCTTCCTTCCAGATGGAGTCTCCCAGGGGCATGGCGAAGCGGGTGGATTGGACTGCGTACCTGGTAGCCGCCATCAGGTCGTCTTTTAACGGTACGATCTTGTTGTCCTTGCGGTGATACATCCGAAATTCCTCCAGCCAATCGCCCAGCGTGTTAAATACCTGGAAGCGTCCCTGCTCCATCATCGTCAGCATCTTCATAATTCCTGTTTCGATGGAGTTATTCCCTTTCTTCTCTCCCACGGCAACGGGGTTCGTAAAATGTTCTGGTAGCATGTTGAGTCCGTGGGTTCTGTACTGGTCGGTGAGGCCCGGATTACCCATGCTATCCCGTCTGTGACCATCGTGAGGCCACGCGCAAGGCGTGAACCCCGTCCTGCTTCTAATAGCCTGTGCATGGACATACGGCGCTGCTTTGCTCTGCCTGTAGGTGTCGTAGATGACGATTCTTTCTTCATCGGTTCCGTAGGTGTCAGGGTCCACTGCCACGCCAACCCACGCAGTGGGGTGGTCGTAGCCGAAATCTATCCCCCCGATACGCGGCCAGTCGGACGGTATGGGGAAGGGTTCAACAAGAATCCTGTCTTCCATCACAGGGAATACGAGGCCCGAGCCGATAGACGGCCTGCCGTGCTTCCGCATCTCCCTTTCGTGCGGGGAGTAGGTCGCCAGGATCTGCTCCATAACGGCTTCTGAAAGGTGTCCAGATTCACCTTTTACGACCGTTTTTACCCTTTCGGACGCATCATCCCACCCTGCATTTGTCAGGGACTGACCCGGTTTTAGATCGTTCAGAAACTGGGCCGTAATACGGTCGAATCCCTGCTCCGGGGTGTAGGTCATCATCACCTGGCCCCTCTTGTCCAGGGTCCTGGTGACGGCCTGGGAGTAGATATCCGAGGGGGGTAGCTCATCCAGCCATACTAAGTCCACTGACCGGCCATACCAGCGCTCTGGACCCATGTTATAGGCCAGGAAGTAGAGGTAAGACGTGCCGGTAAGGTGTTGGATCTGGGCGATGGATACGGCGTTTGGTACGCCTGGTTTTCGCTCCAGTTTTATGATCTTGTTTTTCGGGATGGTCCCGGAACCCAGCTCCTCTGGTGAGCCTGGCTGGCCCAGCAGCTCGGCCTGGTTTATATCCCTGACCGTTTCGTTAGACACACCCCCCACCCAGGCGGTGATGGGCTTTTTGTATCTCTTACCCTGCCACCACTCTGGGTACACCCCAGTTAGGTGAAAAGATACCTCAACGGCACCCGAATAAGATTTTCCCACACGGTTCCCCGCCATTAACAACCGCTGGGAACAATCCCCCCCTGTATCGTGAAACCTTTTCTGGTACGGGTAGGGGTCGTAATCCTCTACCCGGTTGTACCTCTCCCTTTCCAGGATCTGTCGTTGTAGTTCTACAGCTCTGGGTAGATTAGCTTCGCTTATGTTTGTAGTAATTGACCTGACGTTCACGTTTTAGCGCCCCAGCTCTGGTGTTGTAACTGCCCAGCCGTTTACCCCTTTTAGAATACAAAACGTACTTACTTCCAACCTTCCTTATCACTGCAACGTGCCTACAGGCTCAGATTCAGTCTCCCCCATAAGCTGTGCCAGTTCCGTTCTCAGTTCGGATGTGGACTTCTCCACCACCGTCTGCTCGATCTTCTCCGTGGGCTTGTAGCCGCTACGATCAAGAAGATCCCTGGCTGCCGCTAGTTTCACGGTATCGGATGTGGAGTTTTTAACCAGATCCAAAATGGTGTCCAGGGCCATGCCTGCACCGTCCATCAGCCTGGTCCGGGTACGGTCTGCTATCTCCTCCCGAAACTGCTTCTTCAGCTTTGCCCCCATCACCTGGGCTGTCTTCTCAGAATACCCCGCCATGATTGCTGACTGCTTGGCGTTGGATGTTTTGATGTAGGTTTCTATGAAATTATTCTGCTTGTCTGTGAGCATATTTCTATCCTAAATACAGCGTCCGTACCGCAAAAGGCCCGTTTTTGTCTGAAAGTGGGGTTTTCAACCATACTACCCCGTGATTTCTGAGACCCATTCCCTTTTTACCCCCCTTTTTCTGGTGTTTGTGGGGAATTGGTACTGTGGATGTGGGATGTATAAGGGTTTACTGTTGGATGTGGTATTCCCCCCATATATCTGGAACCAATATTCATGTTTCTATAAAAAATAAAAAGGGGCCGGGGGGGTCCGCGGCTGATCCTGAATCAGCGGTTCTGAGCCTGAATCGGGGGGGTTTTCGCCCTGTTTTCGGCTGATCTGGATGTTTGGGGCCAGGTTTGGGCCAGGGGAAAGTTCAAACCAACCGGTTCCGAACCCGCCAGCGGGGCGTGTGGGAGGGTAAAGAATATTTATCTGGACCTTTTTACATCCACAGTAAACCACATCCAAAGTTACAACATCCACAGCTCTACATCCACGGTATATAACGTCTACAACTGTATCTATATATATAGTGGGTAGACAATGACAGTAGCCAGTGGCCGCGCATAACCGCGCTGGCTGGCTGACATCCACAAACCTACATCCAAAACCATACATCCACGACCGGTACGGCCTTAACCTTCGATCATGTACTTAGCTGGGTAGTAGCCATGTTCCTTGTTGAGTCTTCTGCGTTCCTGCTCTATTGGATCTTGGCAGCCGTACCATTCTTCCAGGCTGGTCTGCATGATCGAGCGGTAGCCGCGATATTCAGGAGCTTCGTCAAGGTCAACTACGGTTTCTGTTAGTTCGTCCCAAAAGTGTCCGGGCATAAAAAAACAGCCGCGATTGCGACTGTCCTGTGGTTCCTGTTCAGAGTTCTTAGACTACATATTTAGTGTATCAGTCGTGACAAATTATGTCACCTTTTATTGGGTCATTATCACGCGGCTTGCGCTGGTATCGGGTACGGACCCGATGACGAACAGGCTTGTTGAACTTTGGTGCGTGATGCGCCACCGGATTACGAGTGGTGGGTTTCTTCTTTACGGCCATTACCTAGTCGCTGATGTGCTTCCACACGGAGCGCTTTGCGCTTTGTTCAAGGTTGGCGAATATGTCCTGGATGATGGAGTAGATCGGAGCGTAGTGGCGATACCACTGCCTGGCGTTTGACAGGCGCAACAGTCGTACCTTGTCAGCCGGTTTGCGGCTGTCCTTGACCGGGAACTGCTGGCCGACTGCGGCCTCGATAATGGACAGTCGAACCAGAGAACGGAACACACCCACCCGCACCAGTGCTGATTGCATATCCGGGTGGTCCATCAGTATGCGTTGCAGCTCGCGTTCCAGCTTGCGGATGCCTGCCCTGTTGCCTGCAAAGCACACCCTTGCATAGAGCGATGCCAGGGGCTTTGCTTTGGACAAAGCACCGCTGATGTCTTCCCATGTCAGCTCCGGGTGTCCAGTTCCACGCTCCAACGGCGGCGTGGATGCCGTTAAGAGCTTGAGCCGTTCGAGTGACATCCGTTGGTCAGGCTCGGCATCATTGAAAAGAACTGAATTGCCCGGTGGATAACTTCCTCGATGTTCACAACATCAAAGACTTCCGACCGATCATGTCCGACCTGTTTCTCACCACGGCTGACCACATCCATCGCCGCTATTTCCCAGG
>Ga0209434_1000520_pt1 | contig 18556 bp, 24 predicted proteins | sample ETNvirnome_2_300_FD_184068 | JGI IMG/M metagenome (GOLD analysis project Ga0209434, IMG submission 184068) | Marine viral communities from the Pacific Ocean - ETNP_2_300 (SPAdes) (version 2) | ecosystem: Environmental > Aquatic > Marine > Oceanic | place: Pacific Ocean | collected 2013-06-22
CGACAGCATCAACTGAGAACGTTCCACCGGAGTCGACTGTGACATTTCCTGCAGTTGCATTGATGTCAATGTTTCCTACCCGGGTTGTGAGATCAATTTCCCCACCATCTGAGGCGAGGTTCAGGCCAGTCGAGCCTGAAATTGTCAGAGCTCCAACGGTTGTAAGGTTGGACGTGCCTACGGCGTCAACTGTAAATGCCCCACCAGAATCAATGTCGATATTTCCTGCAGTTGCATTGATATCGATGTTTCCTAACCGAGTTGTGAGGTCAATTTCTCCACCATCTGAGTGAAGGTTCAGACCTGACGAACCTGATATGGTTAGGGCACCTATTGCTGTGAAATTGGAAGTGCCGGTACCATCAACGGAGACGCCGCCGGCGCCATCAATGGATAGGAGACCGGTTGCATCAATCGTAAAGGGGCCGGTTGCGGAAATGTTTGCTGTCTCCATGTTTGAACCGGATATAGTGCCGCTACTATATAGGTCACCCCCAAATAATGCAATACGTTTTTGCGTGCCACCCGCTGAATTTCGACCACCAGAAACATAGAAAGCTATATCACTTGCAGCAGCTTCATTAAAGGAGCTCACGCCGCCACCTGACAAGACTAGAACCTGTGGTCCACTAACATCAACAAAAAATCCATGGGTCCGATCGGACGTTTTAACTTGAAAATCATCTTTTGCTGCAGACCCCTGTTCCTCGTTGACGGTAAGGCCCTGTCTAATGGATGCACTTTGGGAGACGAACAGCGATCCGGAAATTGTAAGACTGCCGGTAGTTAATTCATCAACCTCCGCAATTATCCTTTCAGCATACATGGTACCAGATATAACCACATCACCACCGAATAAGACAACATCATTAGATGCAACGCCGCTAGCACCCTTTGTTAGCTCGTCTCTTCCGTGCTGCGATCCGGAAATAAAGATATAGACATCATTTCCAACATTCGATAGCATGTTAGTCGGAAGTCCGCCACTGGAGTTTGTCGATTGAGAACCACTATAGATTAGCAATCCAACCTTAGTGTTGTTATTACCTCCTGACGCAATTAACTTTGAAGTTAAAACCTGTCCTGCTCTAAAATCTTTTGCCATTTTTTTTACCTACGTACGTGCGAACCAGATTATGGTAGTATCATGGGAGGTCTTCTACCGGCCGTGGAGCCAATTGCCATGGCGGAAATTGTATCACCTCCAGGCAATGGTCCGGTCTGAAGTGTGACAGCCGTTCTAGACACGGCAGTGATAGATACATTTGCGTCCGCATTCTCTCCTAGAGCTGTGGCCGTTACAATAGGACTGTCCTCAAAAGCGGTGGTGAATGTCCATGTTACTTCGCCATTTGTATCCGGTGTTAAAATGTTGGTGTCTATTCGAATATCCATTTTTTTCTCCTAACTGCCCACATAAATTGCATGTAGATGAACGGATCCCACCAATTTTTCCGATGTCTCGACCGTTACAGACGCTGTTGAAACTGATTTGATAAATACGTTAATGTTAGCATCTTTTGACATGGCTGTTACTAGTGGTGCACCTGGAAATAGTTGTTCGAAATTGTATGTTTTGGTGGTCTCATCGCTAAATATTAGTGTGGTAACCTCAATGATGGTTTCCTTATCGGTGACCAATTCGTTAATAGGCCTACGACGTATCAATGGATACGTTTTTTGAAACCGATTTCGATTACGTGTTCTTGTCTTAGTTGAAGCCACAGTTCATCTCCCAATTTAAATAGGTTCCGTGTACCCAATTCCTAAAGGAGATTTGACGCAAGGGACGCGATCTCAGACCTTTGTCCGCGATTGAACCTTATATGACCTGTCAGTGGTGATGACTTAAATTTCTCGACCACAATTGTTAGACCATTAGACTTACTGTCAATATAAGGTGTATCAACCTGATCTGTGTCACCCAAAAGAACGATTTTGGAACCCTTTCCTACCCTTGTAATGATTGTCTTAAGTTCATGAATTGTGGCATTTTGAGCCTCATCAACAATTATGAAAGAGTCATTAAATGTCCTTCCCCTGATATATGAGAGGGGAGCAATATCAATTTGCCCTTTACTTATCATACACTCAAAATATGAAATATCACCAAATGCATGGCGAAAATTATCTGCAATTGGGGCTAGCCACGGTGACATCTTTTCGTTAATATCGCCCGGTAAATAACCTAGGTCGCGGCCCACCGGTTGAATAGATCTTGTGAAGACAATTCTCTTGTAGTTTCCTTCCTCAAGATTGACCATTGCCGCCATTAATGTTAGAAATGTTTTTCCAGAACCCGCAATTCCTGTAAGCGTTACTAACGATATATCTGGATCATTTAACAAGGATAGCGCAAATTTTTGCTCTTTATTCCTGGGTTCAACACCTATGTTGTGGTCTAATTCAGCATGCTTGATCTTGTGAATTGCACCATTTTTATAGGTTCCTAGCATAGATCCATTAGTTAACCCTTTTGCAACAACAAATTGGTTAGGTAGTAACGCTGTATCGTCATCCAATGAAATCTCGTCCAATGCAATTGATCCCGTATCAAAAAATTTATTAATTTTTTTATCAGGTATCTTGAAACTAACCTCACCGGTATATGCACCATCATTTCCCAGGTTTATGTAGTCCTTATAATAATCTTCCGCTTTTACCCCAAGAGCATCACATTTTACTCGAAGATTGATATCTTTCGTTATAATCTTTAATTTTTTATCCGAATTTCCTTGTGACAAATGTAAGGCCGTAGCAAGGATTTGATTGTCAGCATACCTAGGGTTTAAGCCATCTGGAACATTCGTACTGGGATCAAACTTAATTTCCACCCGAATTGTCTGGTCAGTATGTGGTAATTTTACAGCTCGATCAAGGCGACCGGACTCTCTAAGCTTATCTAGATATCGATTTACATATCTTGCCGACTCTCCTAGAAGACCGGGCTTGTCTTTGAACCTGTCTAATTCATCTAAAACTGGTAGTGGTATGACAATATCATTTCCCGGAAATGAATGGATCGCCGTCATATCATAAAGTAAGACGCTGGTATCTAAAACTAATATTTTTCTAGTGCTCATGAGCACCTGTATTTACAGGTTGTACATGTATCACAAACATTGTTATCATCTATCTTATAACTATACGATACAGGCATGAAGCTGTCAAAAAATTCAAATGACAATATTGTTAAAGGTACAACTTGCTTTGATTCACACCTAAAGCATGGCGTCACATGTCACAAAAGTGACTGTAGAAATTGGATAGACGCACCAAATTATTTCAACTGTACGCTAATTGCAGCCATGGACGGAAAAAAGACTCTCCAGGAAATTGGTGATATTTTCAATATTACCAGAATGCGTGTCTGTCAAATTGAAAAATCTATATTACGCAAACTTCAAGACGAAATTGGCGATCGATACCTAACTCATTCCACCAAACATTGATACAGCAATTAATCCTGGTACATGATCGTTGATGTATACACCTGAAAACAGTGTTTGAGTTCTGCCCCCAACATACGAAAAGGCAGCTTCAAGCTTTCTGCTAAGATCCGGATCGGCTGCCATGGCCGATGTTACTAGCAGTAATAGAACACCGGTCTGGGGTGACTTTGATGGGGCTGGACATGGAGATCCTCTGAGACATCCTTGAAAAACCGTTGCACCAATATCATTTTCAGATACATTTTTAACAATAGTACTTCCCAAGAATATTCTACCATCAACATTTAAACATCTCTCGAGATCCTTTGTGTCGAATGTCTGAATTGGTGAAGCTTGATTAGCTAACCTTAGAACCTGCCAAAATAATTTAGCAAATGTGTTATTAGCTGCCGGATACATGTTAAGCATTCCAACCTTCCCACGTAGCAATTGTAATTGCTTTTCATTATCGATTATCAAATGTGGGCTGTCTTCAATGTCCTCGAGTAATATCTCGTAATTTGTCTTAATGGTTGGATTTAACAATTCCTGTGCAGTGGGACGACTGACGATATAGACAACTTTGCCACCGGCCTCGGTGGAACTGATGTACCTATTCAAAGATTGTTGCAAGGCACTTGATGCGCTGCCAGTACCTCCGCCACCGCCGGCAAGAACAAATAGCCAATCGACCTTTCCTATCCTGGTGTGTAGAGCATCCTCTACCATTGCGCTGTTGTTCTCTAACACTTCCTTTCCTAGGACAACATCCTTCCCAACACCATCAGCACCCGGTAATAGCAAGAAGTGGGAGGGATCAATGCCGTCCGGCTGGTCCTTAACTGTTGTATTTATTAGTAGCGTTTTAGTAAACCCTATATCAATAAATGCTTTAGCTAACTTACCACCGGCGCCACCAATGCCAATGAAGGCACATGATATCGCAGACTCTGCAGTATTTTCCGGCAACATTCTTTCGTCTTGAACCACCGGTGTATCATCATAATTACCTAAAAAATCAAAATCATCCTGGGGGGGATTAATGTAGTTGTCATCATTTTCACTCATTTTTTCTTCCTCAGCTTGATTATTCTTGCCATTTTTATCCGGTGTATCGGACTGGAATTTTAGGCCAGCCAAGTTTTTCACCGATGATGGCATAATAATCTTAAATATCTATCTTCAATTGAATCATAGACACAAATTAATTCCAGCATTATTATTTTGATTATTTTTGTTTTTTACTCTTATCTTCTTCAATTGATAATTTTACTAAATCACCAACATCTTTTTTGAGAGCTCTCAAACCTTTTCGAACTCTAACGCCCGCGGAAGCATTTCCGGTTGCATTTTTATGAACGTCAAGCTCTAGAGTCTCAACCAATACTTTAATTTCGCTCCATCTATCAAGAATATCTGACATTTTTTAACTCCTATTTTAAATTTCTGTAATCAGGTTGTCGTTTTGACTGTTGATATCTATATTATTTAAATCAATTTTTCCAATATGTTTATCAACAATATTATTAATGTCTTTCATTACGGTGACATTTTCTAATTCTAGAATGAGGAACTTGCATATTTTTAAAATTTGTTCCTGTGAAACACCAAAGTCTATAATCTCCTTTACAATCTGTCTTGCAACTATTGACTCTAGCATAACCTGGTCATTCTCGTTGTTTTTTTGTGTACACTCATTCATTATTTGACATATAGCTTTTGTACAAAGTCTTGAATTTTAAATTTATTTTTTGCTTCGAAGATAAGTTTTTTTCCAATAATTTCCTCTTCGAAAATTTCTTTGGATAGTATCATAAATTTTCCCCATTTTTCATACTCCATAATAAACTTTGCCTCCTCGTATGAAGGTGTTTCTACAGAGTATGACTCTAATACCTCAACGACCTGTGTCGGTAAAAAGGGTGTGATATCCTCTTTTTTCATAATGGCCTTAGACTCATCTCTTCCGGCAACTATCTCAGACTTACAGACATCAAAGACTCTATGAATCACATCACAATTATTGCACTGCACGTACTTTGGAATAACCGTGTCACCTTTATCAATTGTGGAAAATACCACGAACTTATGATAAACGGGATTCGGAATTGATTTATACTGCGGTAGTGTACAATGACATTCAACCGTGTGTTTAATCCCCTCCATTACTTTATAAATTGACCAACTGCAGCATCAAATAATTTCGTAATTTCCGCCTGGCAGTTAAAGACTACTTTCTTGCACTCTTCCTCAGAGATTTCAATATTTTCAACACGGCATGTTTGAACGATCGCATTATACAGCTTATCATTTACAGTATCACGCAATCCAAATAGTCTTCTGCCAAGGTCTACGTTTGTTTTAAGGTCTACCATCTTATCTTCTCTCCATTTTTAAAAATGACTATTGAAATAAATCTAGTCACTAGAAATAACATATGCACCGGTGCGCATAAGTAAATATTTTGTAGCATATGTTGCTTCTATGGCCCTTTCTAAAGAATGTGCCGGCAATGCACATCTGTATAGTTTTTGTAGGGTTGGGAATAAGCTCTCATGAGACTTGTTCACATGTGAATTATCTGAAATTTCAATAATTCCATGTCGACAGACTTCATTAAATATTGATATCAATTTACGCAATCGATGGTCTGTGGCTGTTGATCTCATTGTTACATCCTTTCCCAACCTAATTTCTACGTGTCTAGACAGTAGTGTCTTAATTCGTTTTTGTAAGATTTTTTTTATGTCATCATTCTGAATTCCCAATTGTTTTTCTGTTAATTTATCCAAATGATTCTTAACAGATCTCAAATTTCTTTGCTCTTTAATTGAAAGTTTGTCACTTGATAGCACTGCTTTCTCTACAGTTTTGTGTTCGTCAATGTGTACGGACGAAATTAGTTCACCCTTAAGAGGTGACACAACATCGTTTCCAACGATACATGCTAGGTCCTTAAGAGCATTAGCACCATACATGTCATACGGAACTGATATTGGGAAAACCTGAGTATTGTTGGAGACAAAATTTCTTGCTAGTGTCACTGTGACTTCCTCACTAAATCCCCTTGCAACAACAATTAAGCTCTCGTGTTTTTTTGAGGCATAAAATAAAAATCTCTCAATTTCGAATGCCGCTTCAAAAAATCCATCTATAATGATGATCCTGGGATTCTCAAGCTCCATGTGAGAGAATTTAGTATTTTTGACAAAATTAATATCCAGGCCAAACGCAAATTTAAACATGTTTGATACTTCAATTACTGTCTCAAATTTCTTACTTTTATCCTTTATTGTTATATGCCCTTCTGCTCCTGCTAATGATGTAGCAGCATCAAAAATCTGCAATGCAGTGCTATTGTCAATCAGGCTTTTTAGTATTTTGCTAATACTATCAACGGACGCACGCCTTGAGAGGTATTTTAATTTCGAATCTGTATGATCGTAGTAATGTAAATTGGTTTTGTTACTGGCCACGTGACGTTTGATATCATCACACATTTTTGTGATTGTCAGACAATAGATGTGTGCACCAAGACTAGTATGTTTTTCTAAACTCATAATATTAGCTACAAGAATATTTCTAGCTAAAAACTCTACTTGACTTTCAGTTTCAATACCTAAAACTAAAAGTGGAATATCTAAGTGAGATGTTAATATTATATCATCATCAATTAAAACTGTTGATCGATTCATGACTCTCTTAATAACGTTCTCGACTTTTTTCGAAAACCTGGTAAGAGCGCCTAAGAATTCTTCTTTATTTCCAACATCAACAAAGTGAGGATAGGGAAAATTTTTATTCATCGCTAGTGCGTCAATTGGCCGGATGATGAAGGAGGTGACTTTGTTGTGATTCCATTCTTTAGTAAAAATGCACGCAGTTCTTTGACATCCTTTGCTTTCTGTTTTTTCCCTTCCTCATAAAGATGTAAGGTATAAGCGCCACGTGTGAATGCAAACATCAACCCTATACAAAAAACGATATATGAGAACGCTGTTTTTTCATATAAATTAAGTACAGTAGCACACACTATTAGAATTTCAGTTACTTCTATTCTCAGACTAAATGACCTCATACAAAAATATACTGTAATTTAATAAGAAATATAAAATTCAAATCGATTCAAAAAAACTAATGTATGATTAGCTATCGCGCCACAGATTGTTCGATGCAAACGTAATAATCTCTTCCGCAGAGTTTTCGTTATACCCATATTCTTCAATTAATGTCCGAACCATCTCACCGTACTTCTTTTGCTGTTCATCATCCCGGGTCTTGGACTTAGTAACAATACGTGCCATATCCTTAACTGATCCTATCAAGTATCCCTCAATGGCCTCCTTGAGTGGTTCGTAACTCTTATAGTCAACCTTCTGGCCGCGGCGTAGCTTGGCAAACATATAAGCAGTTACATCACTCCTAAATCCATCCTTACTCGATCCAGCAATTCCTATCTGCTCCTCAATTGACTTTAAGAATGGTTCGTCTGGGACCATTTCCTCTTTGGTCACTCTATCTTTTAGTTTTTGACGCGTCACATATGCCTCAGCATTATCTAGATAATTATCAAATAGTGCCTGTGCCTGTTCCTCATATGCAGCAACAAAAGCCTTGGCAATTTCATTTTCTAGAATTCGTAAATACTCTTCTCTTACAACCTTCTGGATGAGTTCCAGGCATGTCTTTCGAAATTCCTCATCAACAACCTGTTCTTTCACTTGACAGATTAGCGCATCCATAATAGATACCGGAGTAACCATATTTTTCTCGCTATCAGAAAGTGCGGCATCAATTGATTTCATAATGAATCTAGTAGAAATGCCTGACATCCCTTCATTCCTAGTCTCTTCCCTAAGGTCCTTTATGTCTATCTTCTTCACCCGGCCCTTCTCAATTACCTCTTCGCCGCTGTAGATCTTCATCTTAGTGAGTAAATCACACTTCTGTGACTGCTTAAGTCTGGACAGGATCGAAAACATAGACACAACTCTCAAGGTGTGAGGAGCTATGTGAGCCGTAAACTCAGATCGCTCTAAAAATTTTTCGTAAATCTTTATTTCCTGATCAATCTCAAGTACATACGGTACTTCAATCTTTACAATTCTGTCCAGTATCGCTTCGTTTGTATGCTCTGACCTAAATCGATTCCACTCCGCTTCGTTGCAGTGTGCAATAATTACACCGTCAAAATAAATTAAGTCATTCTTGCCCGGCGATGGAATTCTTTTTTCCTGTGTGGCTGTGATCACCGTGTGTAAGAATTCAATTTCATTCTTAAAGATCTCAACAAACTCAACAATCCCTCTATTACCAACATTAAATGCACCGTTTAGGGATAAGACACGCGGATCGTCCTCAGGATATTTATCAAGTTTTGAAATGTCCTCAGATCCAATTAATACTGATACATCCTGACTATTTGCATCCATTGGAGGAACAGACGCAATCCCGCGACGGGCTCTCTGTGAGAACGTTGTCTCAATAACGGGAAACTTCTCATATTCTCCGTCTAGATCATTGAGTAAAATATGCCTGGCTACGGGACTAATGTCGCCTTCAATCTTAATGTTCAATAGCTTCTCAAATTTAGGTCGAAGCGCTCTTGGAATTAAGTGTAGCGGTTCACCTCTTTGGGGATCATCTTTTATATGATAGTATGAAACTCCATCTAATGACCTTTTAATATGTTCTGTAAGTGCAGACTTTCCAGCACCAACGGGACCCATAAGAAGTAAAACCTGGCGACTTTCCTCTCCCTTAAGGGAGGCCGCATGTAGAAATCGCATTATTTTTGCAATAACCTTCTCCATCCCAAAAAATTCTTTCTCGAAATAATTGAAGATCTTTAAATTTTCCCTATCAAATACTTTTCTTTTTCTGGGATCGCTGTCTGGCATATCATATACGCCATAATCTTCAATTACATTGCACAGTCTTCTGTGTGATAATTGTATTATTGAAGGATCTTTACTGATAACATCAAGATAGTCTAAAAGAGTACCTTCAAACTTTAGGGTTTTTTTACCCTTCCTTTGCTCTTCAATTAATTTTAAGAATTTTTGTTTTGACATCTACTAATATTCCTTAAACTAATTAGACCTTACATAAGCTAATTAGATTTCCCATGGTTCATCTTCAATAACAGTATGTAATTTTACCACGTCACCCCATAATGTACTGACATGCATAACAACTTCATCAGCATGATCTAGATCTAGATCACGTCCATCGTGATCGTGATCTAGAGCCAGGATGTTTCCGGCCTCAACTTCCTTAACGTATATTCTAGGTATGCCTGAGGCACCCACGTTTCTAATTAGACGGTCCTTGACCACCTTCCATCCTTCTTCATCAGAAATTTCATCTACTACATATGTACCTTTATTATTAGCAAATGAAAATAGATTTAAATCCTCACAGTCTTCCTGGGTGAGATATTGTCTCAAGAAAGAGACATCATGTGCACACTCCCTTGCGAGAAAACACTCTTTAATTCCATGTCTCTCTTCAATTTTCTTGAACAGATAAAAGCCTAGATGATATGGATTCAGTCCTCCCAAATGAGGTCTTATCACTTGATTGTGGCTCTTTAAAAATGGAATATGCAGTGAATCCGGTAATATTAATTCACCCATAAGGCGGTAATGCCAAAATGACGCCCATCCCTCATTCATAATCTTAGTCTGTATCTGGGGGAGAAAATACGCCGCTTCATCCATTACAATTTCAATGAGATCCTGCTCCCAATCCTGTAGATTTCTAGCGTGTTCTAAAATAAAAGCTAATATGTTTATATCTGGTTCCAGTGGAATTTTTTCTATATTGAAATTCGCAAAATTTCCATCAACGTCTTCCTTTATGAGTTCTGTATACCGATCTTTTAATTTATTATGTGAAATTCTAGGCCTAAGATCATGAGGTCTTTGAAATTGTAATGCATGTGCTGCATCCAATATCTCTTCAACTTTTTCAATCCCAATACTGGGGTCTTCTATATAGTCTTTTATACGACGTTTGGCATTTCGAAATCTAATAACAATATTTTCAGGTCTAGTTTCCGAAAACATTCGATTGTTTTTAAAAAAGTCTGAGTGACCGACGCAATGACACATGATTAAGATCTGTAAATAAAGTGGATTTTCGCGCATCAGGTATGAAATTGATGGATCCGAATTAATGATTAATTCATATGGTAGGCCCTCCATACCGGCGTTATACAACTGATGAGTCCTTTCAAAACTTTTCCCGAATGACCAGTGAGAATAATGACTAGGCATTCCATGGTATGCCATGTTGCCTATCATCTCATAGTAATCACATGTCTCATAAATTATAGGGTACCAATCTAATCCCTTCTCAGAAGCCAATTGGCAAATATTCAAATCCCATTTTTCCAAATCTTCCAGTGACCAATCACCCATCTGACTTTCCTCCAAAGACCTTTCGAAAAGCCGGCCAGATATCTAATTTATCAAATATTTTGACAATTTTAAAACGGCGACCTACAAAAGATGAAAATGCATTTGAAAGTCGGGATTCCCTATTTTCCATCCACTCAATTCGTTCCCTCTCAGGCTCAATCTCACAGTAACAATATAGTTGACAAATTTGCTTAAGTGCCATAACTGCCTGATTGCATATCTGTGTATCATTTTCCCAGTTATCACCATCAGAACACTGAAAACAGTATAAATTCCAGGAATTTGGATGATAGCGTTTAGAAATAATTTCATGTACATGTTGTAGGGCCGTAGAAACTAGTGTTCCGCCTCCAGCGCCTCTAGTAAAAAACTGTTGTTCATTTACTTCATAAGACTGAGTATCGTGAGCAACAAAAATAATTTCAATTGCCTTATAGCGATGGCGCAAAAATTGATAAAGTAGAAAATAAAAACTCCTTGCCAGAAATTTTTTCTCCTTGGTCATTGAGCCTGAAATATCCATAATAAAGAAAATTGCTGCACTATTTGATTCCTTTTGTGTTTGCTTAATATGTTTATAACGCAGGTCATCATTATGAAATGAAAATTGTTCTTCTGAATCATCTTTATCATCAGGCTTAAAATTATTCAAGCTTGACTTCTTTTTTCTTTTAATTCTATTAATGGCAGTTTTTTTCTTGTCTAGGCGAGGTCGAATTCCTTTATTTCTATAGCCATGCCTCTTAAAACTCTCCGATGTGATCTTTTTTAATTTCTTTTTCTCTAGTTCAGGCAATTCCAGATCGGCAAATAGATACTCTGCTAGCTCTTCCAGAGTTATTTCCACCTCATAGTACTCTTCCCCAGGTTCTGTTCCTGCTTCCGACCCAGGAGATTTTTCTTCTGGTGCCTCACCAATTGACTGTCCCCGTGTGACATCTTTGTCCTTTGCAGATCCAACCTTCGAATTACTCTGATTGTCTCCAAAAATAAAGCGATATTCTTTAATGCCTCGGACCGGTATTCTTATTTTTTTCTTACCATCCTGTCCAATAATACTCTCCTCAGCAACAATATCGTAAACCCCTTCTCGGATGGCCTTCTCAATCTTTTTCCTATGACGCCGGCGATCGGATGCAGATCGATCTGCTGAAGTCTTATGGTGTTTAAATGTTGACATTATATTCCGCGGCGTTCTATTATCTTTTTTGCATATCCTAAAGCGGGTTGTAGATATGATGTAAATTTTTGAAGTGCCTCGTTCCAATCTAACCACGAGGCACCATGGTGTTCATAAACTCCTGTCTCTGGATTTTTTCTAATTTTAGGGTCCTCTTCTGTCACGCCCATGAACAATGTCAGGTGTTCAACAGTTGTGATTGGTTCAAGGCCCCATGGAAAATTTAAATTTGATATTGAAGACTCCTCATACGTCTCTCTAATAGCAGCATCAAATGGTGTTTCATTAGCTTCTATTTTTCCCTTAGGAAGATCATACCTGCCATAAAGCTTAAGACCGAGAACTTTATATTCATTATCAAATTTTTTGAGAACAATAATTCCCGCGCCAGGGGCTTTTTTTTGGTCACCACCCATTACTTCCTTAACAAAATCTTCTAATAATTTGTCGTGTTCTGTTTTGATATATTGATAATCAAAATTTATATCATATCCCTGTGTAATTTTTTCAATTTCTCTAATATTTTTTGGGTTGTCTTCATAAACAAAGACGTTATCAAACTCTTTTGACTTTAGAAAAGCATCGACAACTTGGCCCTTTGCCTTGGGGTTTGCCGAACCAACAGCAATTACCTCAACTGTGGGTGGTATACCATTATCAAGTAAAAATGATATTACCGGTTGCGCATTGCTTCTAGCAGTTAAAATAATTGTCTTAATTCCAGGTATGTTAACCGATTTAACCAGATCTGAAAATACACTTTTTATAATGGTTGCATGCTTAGGGTACTTTTCAAATTCGCTAAAATCAAAGTAATCCCCTGGCATCTCTTCATACATTGCAAAATCATGACTACTGACAATTGTCACATCTCCATTCGCATGTTGAATTCTCACATTATTAGATGACCTTACCAGCGTGTCATCAAAATCAAAGATTTTGAGTGTCTTTCCCATAATACTAAGTATCTCACAGTCACTTTACAATACATTCAGTAAAACTAACAGGGAACATATTACTGTGACGTTGAAAGAATTTTGTGAAATCCGAATCAAGAATATATGTTACCGCTGAATCGTCTTCACTCCTAATGCTTCTCCCTGATGCCTGTACTATAGTCTTGGTGGTTTGATAAGGATACCACCACTTCCATTTATGCATTTTCTTTCGAATTAATTTATCACCCAGGTACGGGAAAGGTACCTTACAAATTATTTGAAACCGTGAACTGTCATCTGATAAATCTACACCCTCTGTCATTGAAGGCGATAGTAAGACAGTGGGCTTTTTAGATTTCATATGACGTTCTAAGATTGCATTTCTATTCTGGCTATTATGAATTAGAATCCTCTTATCATTCAAAAAATTATGTAGAAATTTTGCAACCCTGAATGTATGACAGTGAATGATACCTTTCTCACCCTTGTGACCACTAAGAATTTCTTTTACCGCGCGACCCAAGTTTGGAAGTGTCCCCTGGATATTTGCTGCCGACATACTTCCAATTCCCTCCGAAATTACCGGACGGTGCTCCTTGGGAAAGGGAGATGGTAATGATATAAATGAAACATCTCCCTCATCCAAACCTAAGAGTTCACAGAATCCAGTCTTATTCAAGATAGTTGCCGACATCATTAAGACCCTTTCACCAAAACGAAATAACATCTGTTTTGCGAATGGTGCTATGTCAATTGGCTTAAACTCAATCTTTGCGCCGGCGCGATCAGTGGACTCGATAAAATTGAATACCCAATTTTCCTTCTGATATATGTCAATAAATCGCCTAAGCTTGCAGTTATGCTTATCCAATATTTCAAACTGTTTGACTATCTTAACAAATTCCTGTAATTTCTCATCTGTCCCTATTATCTTTTCTAGCATCTTCTCCATATGCTTAAAGTGAGAATTTAATTTTGGAGCATAGATCTCGTTAATCCATTTCCATGCCTGGGCCTGTGTATTTAGTTTTGGTAATTGCAATTTTAAAATTTGTTGACAGAAACGCTCGCTAACTGATGTTTCAATAAATTTACTCAATTCGGTATCAACGTTGTGTGCTTCATCAATAACCAAAAATTGTCTAGGCTTAATCTTTCCAGCGTATGTTGTCTCCGCCAGGAAATACGGGAAGTTAGTAACGCTCTCTTTAGATTTTAAAAATTCTTCCTTGGCATTTTTGTATGTGCAGTTGAAAACACATGTTCTAAAAAAACCAGAATCCTTTGGAGCGGTCTTTAGGGCACGAAGGCTCTCAGCACAATTATTTTTTTTGTAATATTTACACCGATAATTGGTTGATGATTGTACAGATGACATATGTCCCCGGGGTTCTCCAAAATCCCTAACATACTGTTCTTGTAGTATTTTCTGTGTTGTCAGGAAATATGTTCCACTATCATAATTTTCGCCTGTGGGTTCCGATTGTGCTAGCACTCTTCCTAGTGTATAACCAATTGCACTCTTACCTACACCGGTGCCGGCCTCTATGACTACAATTTTTTTTTCTTCACTTAGGAATTTATCCAGTGCAAAGTCTATGGCTTTTTGTTGATGTTCCCTAGGGGTCTGATGGGGGAAAAGGGGATTCCAATCCATGAATAGTCCACATTTTATTTAGTAAATTTTAAAAAAAAGTATGTAGATGTACATACTTTAGCACTTAAATTCAACTATAATAGTGGGTGCTATTCTACATGAATAGCAACATCAATCGATCTTTCCATGATGCATCGGGAATTGTAGATGAATATTTCTCAGCCCTTTCTGAAAATCGGGATAATTCAGAATCAGTCACCAGCAGTTGAACCGGATTTCCATTTGGATCTACAACCGTAATACAATTATAATGACTGCTCGAATTACCCTTTTTTGCACTATTTTTAACTTTTACAATTTTTCCAACGACCACTTTTGTGCTCCCTTCAATAATGTATATTACTATGCCGAGCCCACAAAGTAAATGAAACATATGCACTTAAGAGAACGGTTACAGTCTCTACACGATATCGTTCGTATGCCAGTAATTGTGGCGGGCATTGTGCTTTTACTTTTACAATTACGATCCAGTCCGGCCATGGACTTACCTAAAGAATCCTTCGTCCTTGTTCATGTTACAACATTTTCGAAAATTACTAGCTGTAAGGGAACAAAAGAAAAGTGCAAAAAAATTCTGAATGATAAGACAGAAGTGCAAGGGTTACGAAAGGGATCAGGGATGGTAATTCGCCATCAAGATGGTAAGTCATGGATCCTGACTGCGGCTCATGTATGTCAGGCACAAAATCCAGAATCGCTTGTTTTAAATGATGCCAAGCTTAAAATGACAACAAGGCTGGAAATTAAAGTCATTGATTTCTTTGGAAATCTCCACAAGGCGACCACAGTGCACTTTGATGAACTAAATGACCTGTGTCTGATGTCTACCCCGGGGATATGGGGAAAAGTTGTTCGAGTATCCTCTGACAAACCGGTACATGGTGAGACTGTCTATAATCTCGCTGCACCTTTTGGAATATTCAGTCCAAAGATGGTCCTAGTATTTAGTGGGATGTACTCCGGAAGCGACTTTGGGGGAAATGAACTGTTTACGTTTCCGGCCAGACCGGGGAGCAGTGGATCTGCAATCTTTAATGAGGACGGTGAATTAGTTTCCGTCCTACACTCAGCAGCACGTAATCTGGAAAATCTTGCTATTGGATGCGGCTACGAAAATTTGATTGCCTTTATTTCCACATACCTGAAATAAACTAGCGCCGGCGACGAATTTTTGCACCGGAAATTTTAAGACGACCACGCTCCACAGCTCGTGATTGTGATTTCGTGGGCTCCGTTATAATATCTTTGAAGTAGGCCAAACGATAACTGCCACACATTTCACACATAAAAGAGAAATGTGATCGATCCGGATCATCAGCTTCAAATATTGAATTGATTTTGCCGTATCCTAATTTCTCATCCGGATATCGCGTGCTAATAACCTTATCCCCTACCTTATAACCATTATACTCTTGTACACGCTTTATTGAATCACCCATATAATATTATATCTCAGAAGTTGTGGGTGTACCGGTCATGATATTTTTTGCTAGTCTTTCCCTATTGGCTTTCTCAGCATGCATTCTAGCAAATGATCTAGCATCCTCTTCAGATGCAAATGCACGTGCTGGTGTGCTAAGCTTTTTATTAAAATCAACTGTTACTTGCACAAACCACTGCATTCCATCTGACATTGGATAAATTTCCGCATGGATTCCGGGATAGTCCTCCCATGAGTAGGGATCATTATCTAACGTATGATAATTTCGCCCAATTTGTTCGTTGATAACTAGCCGCACAAATTTTCGTAGTAATGATGACTTTTTCATTATTATAATAAATATTACATTCTAATTCATTAGCTTTTTCTCAATAGCATGAACCAGGATATCACTATCATAGATTGGCTTTATAATTTCATCTTCGAAGACACTTCGAATCGGAATTCCTATTGTCTCCACAATTACAGTGTCATCATTATCTTTAAATAAAAATAAGTTAACCAGCATCGTTAGTGCTGAAAGAATTATTAACGAACTTTTCATTATACCTTCACCATGTTGTATCAACGTTTAAATGTACTTATACACTAAAAATAGAAAAGGCCCGGCATGCCGGGCCTTTTCAAACTATGACTGTTAATAAATTTACTAGCTAACTTGTACTGTAATTTTTTTGATTTCCTCATGCTGTACCGGAATATCAACACTAAGAACACCGGCCTCATAATTGGCCGATAATTGGTTAGTAGTACTACCCTCCGGAAGTGTCCAACTTCGTTTAAAACTAGAGTAACTAAACTCTCTAGAGGTATAGTCGTCGGAGTCCTGTTCGGTAGACTTGCTAGCACCGATGGTAAGGACATTGTCCTCTACACCAACAGCAAAGTCATCTCTAGAAAATCCGGGTGATGCCAATTGGATATTATACCCTTGCTCAGTTTTCTTGATGTTTGCCTTGGGAACTGAATCCAGACTAGCATAAGAACGACGCGGGCTCGATAAAAATGAATCGGACCGGTCATTCTCAAAAAAACTGCTAAAGATATCATTGATATCACGATTGAAGTGTGATCGAATCACTGGGAAATGGATACTCATTAAAAAACCTCCTGTGTTATCCTTCCAACGTTAACAATTTAAGCACTATTTTCGAAAAGGAAACCCCTCTTAGCACTTTTTTTTATTTTTTTTGCAGGATGTCTAGGTACTTAAAATCCATCGAGTCAATATAACAAATATTACCTCTGTATAGAACTTCATGGTGTGTTTTTCGAATTGAGCTTTTACCTAAATACACCATGGGTAGGTAATGCATTTTTCCTTGGGTCCATCTGATAAATCTAAGAAAGCCACTCCCGGAAGGCCATATCTTAAAATTATCGACAGTGGCCAGTAATGCTCCTTCGCTTAAATTTTCAACCAACATTTTCTATTATAGTTTCTCAGAATAGCTCATCTTCGTATTTCAAGATAAATTCAAGCTGTTCCGGTTCGGACGTTGATGTGGTAGATGCATATGCCGGACCGGTGGTGACCCGAATATCCTTATTATTATTTCCCTCTGTACTGGAAAATTCATGTGTAGGAATCATGTTCTCGTGAAAAATATCTACTAGTGTATCGGCTAACTGTCGTTGCATGTCCACCGGAACCATAGGACCTAGGTATTTCATGAGACAGTTGCTTATTGTGCGCTTCAGGTTTATAGATTCATCATCTGATGTGGGTTTCATTGTTTTATGTAGTCTCCATTATAATTTAATTTAGTTGTATGCGGGACACGCGTGTGTCAAGCCATTTAATTACTCGATCAAGGATTGACATAATCATAGTTATTAGGGATCAGGTGATGTGCTACCTGACTTACAGATATCATCCAGAATTTCAATCAAGTCAATATACATCGACGCGGCGCTAGCTGTCAAATCAAAGTACTTGCCACCTGTAGATATGGCAATCTCATCCCACTCCCATGTATCGCTGGTAGAAAATACATAGATCTTGAGCTCCGGAGTGGATTGGGCCTGCTTGATTATGTCAGTTGCAGTCAGCTTAGGCATGAAAAAGCTTTGTTGTGGTTCATCGGAGAAGACGATAATAACCCTCTTAACATTCGGGCGCCAGTTAACATAAAATTGGTCCTTAGATGGATTTGAATCACCGACAGCCCCATACCATTGTAGCGTACTAACTGGATTAGTCATTGATCCTGGATCTGCAATATTTTGTAGTGATAGATAAATAGCATCAAGCAACATCTCATAAGCACCGGTGGCATTACTCATATCTAGTGACGACATTGCCCCCATAAAATTGGAGAATCCTGTTAAGTTCTGGTGTAGTCTGAGCTGATCTTTATATGATGTTCCTGGGGTGTCCAGCGGACCTATAACAATTGCCCACTGTAGCACCTTTTCATCACTAAATTTCTTTGCGAACTGATTTAGGGCAATCATCACCGCAGCTATCTCGTCGGTCATTGAT
>Ga0209434_1000521_pt1 | contig 18547 bp, 20 predicted proteins | sample ETNvirnome_2_300_FD_184068 | JGI IMG/M metagenome (GOLD analysis project Ga0209434, IMG submission 184068) | Marine viral communities from the Pacific Ocean - ETNP_2_300 (SPAdes) (version 2) | ecosystem: Environmental > Aquatic > Marine > Oceanic | place: Pacific Ocean | collected 2013-06-22
GGCTTGCCCGATGCCTACGATGCCAGCGAATGTGGCTGTCTCTGATCCATCCGCGCCAGCGAGGGTGAGGTTGGGGATATTGTTATCTGCCGCCAATGTGACCGAATGATCGACCTGTGCCGTTCCGATAAGCATTAATGCAGAGGTGTCCTGCCAAGTGATCTGAGCGCCCGCGCCATCTGACGCAGATGCCCAAAGAATTTTACTGACATTAGCATCGGCATTGGCGAGAGTAAGTGTTCTTGTCGCTCCTGATCCCGTACTACCAATTGTTACATTGTGGGTGAAGGTGGCCAGTTCACTCCCACTTGTGCCCGCAAGTGTTAAATTAGTATAGCCATCGCCAGCCGCAAGCGTCATCGTATCTGTAGATGTGGTAAACTTGATAAAACCTCTAATACCGTCTGAAGCCTTACCAAAATACAGCGCGCTAAAGCCATCGTCAGCGGAAGTCATAGCAATAACAGCGTCATCACCTGACGATGCACTGTTGGTCAAAATAAGACTTTCATCACCGCCCGTGCTAGTACGAGACCCTCCCAGAGTTTGGGTGAATACTCCGGTCGTGGTGATTGCACCAGACGCGAGAGTGCCAGTGGTAGATAGGTTTTCATCACCAAAGGATATAGCTGCGCTGGAATCTGTAATGGACCCGCCGTCAATGGTCATGGTATCCACAACCACGGACCCGGTAACGGTAGCCACGCCCGTGTATCCCATGACGGCGCCATCAATATCTAATGCACCATCAAGAATTAAACTCTGCCCCGCTGTAGGTGTGATCTCCAAGCTCGCTGCTGTGGTCCCAATGATAGTCGCCGCATCAATAGTGATACCATCAATAAGCGCGGACCCAGTCACAGTGAATGCGCCCGTGTATCCCATGACGGCGCCATCAATATCTAATGCACCATCAAGAATTAAACTTTGTCCTGAAGTCGGAACAATAGTCATACTTGATGCGCCTGCTGACGTAATAGCATTCGTATTAATAGTAATATCATCAATAGTTAGAGTTGTCAAGGTGCCCAAACCAGTAAGACTGGAATTCACAACACCTGCTCCAAGAGTAGTAGCCGTCAGAACTGCGGCTTCATTAATTTCGTACTGATCGCCGGTTACAAGATTAATGCCTCCTGCGTCCCAGTGACCAACTTCTGTGCCCGCAACTTCAATCTCAAGTTGAGTGGCAACATCGATATGCAAATTATCCCCATCAGAATAAATAGCGCCATCTTCACCTACACCCCAAGAAATGGCGCCCGCCGCACCGATTGCCGTACCGTCCCCAGCGACAACAACTTCTGATCCAGCGGTAATGGTTAATTTATTCGCAGCGAAACTCATATCTACTGTGCCACTGATAGCAAAATCTGTTTGGGTCGTAGCATCAATAATAAGATTCGTTCCATCAGAATACAGGGCGCCATCCATTCCAACGCCGAAGCCAATACTGTTCGCTGCATCAATTGCAGAACCATCACCACTTATTGAGATCTTCGAACCAGCCAAGACATCGTAGTCATTGGCCTTCCAACTGAAATCATCGGCCCCGGCAATCCTAAGATCGAGTTGATCATCCGTATCGGCATGGAAAGTTGTATCGCCGTCAGCATCCAGGATCAGTTCCAAACCATTAAGATTGACTACTCCAGCCGCACTGATCGCCGGGCTCAGACATTCAACATTTGTGCCATCACAAATGACTGCCTGCAAATAGCCTTGAGGAACTACATAGCCTGACCCACCACCACCCACGACATCGATCGTTAGAGTGTAGGAACCTCCAGTAGCGTTCCAGATCCAGTACATTTTATTACGAGCTGGGACAAAGACTGTTCTATTGCCGGTAAGAGTGCCCGTTACCTTGACGGCTGCAACATGACTTTCAGCCGTAGGGGTAGCATCATCATGCTCCACGTATTGAGTATCGTCAAGAGTATAGTTTGCCGCTGTGACTGCGATATTCGTTATATCAGCAATCGACTCTTCCATTCGACTAAGAGCTGTGTTGAGCAGAGTTCCCCAAGTATTGGAATTATCTCCAGTTCCTTGGAGTCTAACTTGTAGAAGATCACTAGCTGTTGAAGCCATTATCTAATCCTTATCACGCCGGTCTCGGCGGTAGGGGCCGGTAAAAGCAGATTAAAGGTTCCTGGGCCAGATACAGTGAACTCCTCACCAAAATCTATAACGGCGATAGCTCTATTGCTCACTGAACTGTTATATATTAAAGCCCCCGCCGTTGTAAAGGCGGCGGTCCCCCATTGGGGATCGTCAAAGTCACACACTCCAACACTCCCTTCAAGAGTTATCACTGCGCCGGTGAGAGTCTTTCCACCGGCAGAATACCCTGTTCCAGTAATTTCTTCAGTTTCGGTGTACATCAAAGTATCAGCGTCAAGATCAGCATCCTCTGTATATAACGCAATCTTAATTGTATCGGCATCAAGATCATGCAGTCCTTGAAGCAGTTCCTGCTTGAATTTATTGCATCCGGTTTGAGTAATCGCCATTACGCGCTCCCGTACTCATTCACATAGATACGAGTAACTTCTGACGCTACCAAGGCCATTTCTTCATCAAACATGGCCTTCCATTTGATAAGACCTTCATCATGTTCCAGATACAAAGCCCCTTCCATCATGGAAGCATAAAGCATAAGATCTTCATAATCATCGCCTATTTCTGTATTCGCATTACTTTCAGAAAGCCCCGTAGGCATCCGAATGACGCCCGCTGTATAAGGATAATTCCCATCTGGAGTGGGGCCAAACCGATAATTATTCTCATCATCCTCAGCAAAATACTTGGGGATATTTCGCTTAGACGAATTAGGATACATGTCAATAATATAGCTGTCTGTACGAGGAAGCAGGTGTATTTCCTCAGTTCCTACGGTAAGACGTAGAAATCGAGTGGACCGAAGGGTTCCCTTCGCGACAGTGGCGGTCCCAGCGGTAAGAGTGCCAGTATTCAGGGTACGATACGCCGGATGATTAGGAATACGTTTGTGAATACGTAATTCAGCATTCGTAATCATCCGCGGAATATCAGCAACAAATTCGTCGCCATCATCCTCAAACCAGTTTTGAATATCTGCTAAAAGTTCAGTGTACGTGCTCATTTAAATTCCATACTCGTCTTCGCCATAAGTTTCAATACCCCACCCACCTTGATCTAGTGTCAAATTAGTATCTCCAGATGATGGAAATAAGAATTCTACTCCACTAATTTTAACATTCATTTCACGATCATCATCTCTATCAGGACGAGGCTTATAAAGTTTTTGAGCATCAAATGCGGTGCGTGGTTCAAGTTGAGGATGCTTAGGATCCCAGCACTCTTTACAGACGCGCAAGCCATTCCACTCGGTCCGTAGATCAAGATAACGGATCTCAAGCCCGCATCGATCGCACATCGCTCGTGATTTCGTGCCTACGGCATATTTTGTCATAGTATAGATGTCGGGATGATACGAAACGTAGCACGTTCACCCTCGTCTCCTCCTACATGATCAAAAGCTTCTATGGCATCTGCCTTAAGTTCTAATCTCTTTTGAGCCGGAAGACCCTTAATTTTAGTGGACAATCGTGCTGCTAATCCAGCGCACAAAGCATCATTCCACCTGTAAGGTACATCTGGATCTTCATCACTTCCCGCTACATCCTGAATTTGATCTAAACTCCAATAGATAAATTTATCTGTGCTATTTTCAGGCACAAGCCACAAATAGATCTGAGGAATATATTGTCGATCAAAGAAATAGGTAGTGGGCAGACCTTCACTAGATTTAGTTGGAAGGGCGTTATAGTCTGTGAGACTAATACGTTCCATGTCTGTATCTGTGTCACTTCTTCGCATCACAGCAGAAAGAATATCCAATGTGCCTTCTGGTAATTGATAAACAATTTGACTTTTTACAAGATCAAGTGTCTTCTCACTTGTCTTCCAATAATTGATACCCCTGGTCGCCCAATCCGCAAACATAAGATTAAGACTACGACGAGCAGCTCTGGCTTGATATCCAGTAAGAATTTGAGCATCGACCTCACATCGTTCATATCCTTCAACAATCACTGTTTCAATGTCAGGGCGCCAAAGATTCGTGCCAGAAGTCGACATTAGAGAACTCTCCCTTGCACCCTAATTCGGAAAATAGCCAAACCAGTCAAATTATCATTAACAATGGCACTAAGTTTTTCTAAGGTATATTCTCCTTCATAAGTAACTTCAATCCCAGAAATACCCATAGTCTAGCTCCCGTTACCGGACTGAACAATTCGCAAAACCGCGCTGCCAGAAGTAAAGGCTGTGATCGCTAATCGACAAGCTACAGGGGGATTCGTGTAGTTGCCGTCAAAATCTGCGGACTTGCCTGTAATTGTGTCATGCGTGTGAACATTTGCATCGATCTCACGAAAGCCTTCGGCTAACACATTACTGAACGTGTGCTGGACAGCAGCGGTGAGAGTGCCGCTCACAATATCTAGACCGAGACCGACATTGAAGTCATTGCCTCGATAATTCAACACATACCACTGAGATTCGCAAATACCGTTAATGCCACCTTCCGTTGCGCCTGCGCCCGCTCCACTAGCGGTAATGCGGTCAATTCGTTTGTAATTGTTTGACGTCGCTACTGTCGCGCCCGCTCCCGCGCCTGTAATTGTTTCTGTCATGCTGCGATCATAGCGATCTTCACCAAGGAAAGTAACTGTTTCTCCTGAATCATCAGCGGCAGAATATGCGGCCATATGTTGAGGAGTAGTAAAGGTCGCATAACCATTCACTCCGACCTCCACATTGCCGTCAATGGCTGCGGAAGGAGTGACAGAATCTATTTTCCAAAAGCGCGTGGCTCCAAGAACAATCAGCCCACTGTCAGGACCTGTGATTGTTTCTCGCAATGGTTTTCCAAAACTATCTAAACCAACGACTTCAAAAGTTATGCCAGTATTATCGGCAGAAGCCGCATAGATTAGAATATACACACCCTTCCGATCTCGGAAATTTACGCCAAGGGCACCATCAAGAGTGAGTGCTGTACTCCCCGCCGTTGTTTGAGCGGTAGCGATGCCGTTTCTATCATAAGATCCAGAAACAGCAAGAGCGCCATTGATCAAATAATCAAGGCGAGTTGCCAGTAGTGTTTCAGTTGTTGAAAGCCCATTTCGATCAAGGGCGGTTGGTGCAAGAGTGATAGCCTTGGCTTGGGGCATATCTTTATATCCTCTCTATGTTCATGTGGTGATGGGGGCCGAAGCCCCCACCCTTAAACTCCTTATGTAGCGATTGGATCAAGAATTGCGCTAAGATCCTCACCGATGACACCATAGTAATTTTGCGAAATGACGCAGGCCGTAGCCGTGATACCATTAGCCTGAACCGCCGCGCCCGCTCCATGATTACCGACAACAATACCTGTCGCCGTAGATGCGAGGGAAATAATCGCATCTGAAGTGCTGGCGATATTACCAACGACATTACCAACGATTTCACAGAAGGTAATAACTCCAGCGCCGCCAATTGCCATCGTACCCCAGTCACCATGAAGAACATTATCACGAACAATGTGACCAGTTCCTGTGCCTGAGAAGTTGATGAAGTGAGTATTGGCCGCATCATACATGATAGCTTTACAGCCAATAACGGAAATACGATGGGAACCAGTGGTCGCAGCATCCTGAATGCAGACTTTAGCGTTCAGATCATCATCCGCCTGGGTAAAGCGACACCCACGAACAGTGAAGTCAGCTGCATTAACATCGAGAATAACTGCGATGTCAGCAAAGTTTGCAACAAAGTGGATATTTTCAATTGTGACATTAGCCGCGTCAATATCCACATCTGCTGAAACAATCGTATCCAAAGTCACAGTTGGTTGATTCGCACCGCTGCCAATTCCAACAACGTTGATTCCAGCAACATCTAAAGCCAAGCCCCCAGCCGCGCTAACTGTTTCAGCGTGATTGGGCATGACCATGATGATGTCACCCTTGTTGGCCGTGCAGAGACCAACGGCATAATCAATCGTACCAAAAGGTTGATTACGACCACCATCATTACCACTGGAATCAGAACCCGTGTTACTATCTACCCAGAAAACCTTTCCGGCATAGGTGTTGACGACAGGCATTCCAGCGATTGCGACGCCGTGAGCAAAACCATTGGGATATTTTGAATTAGCATTTTCAGCCATAGTGTGTTCCTTTGTTCAATCGGGGCGAACCCCAGAGTGTTGATACACCGAACAATGAGGAGGGGCGCTAACCCCTCCCCACTTAGTTCTAGGCACCCGGCGAACCGTAGATGCCCCGCCAGTCAGTCCAGCCGAAGCTGTACCGCTCGCGGCACTTGTACCGAACATTGCCGGTCTCAAAGTCACCCTCCATGCCACGTTTCATCGGAGCACGTTGGAACATCTTGAGGCCGTCATTGATATCGGTACAGACAAACCACGCATCAGTATCGGTCAGACGCTGCATAACATGAGTGCCCTGCGGAAGATATCCGATCGATTTGATAGCGTTAATGTCATTCTCTGCCGTGTTCGTCCGAAGCGTTGACTTCAGTACACGCTCAGCAATGAACACTAGCTCCGGTGGGATGACCAACTTGGTCCCCATTGCGGCAGAGGGAATTCCCCTATCATCGAGCTGATTACTGATGTTAATCAGGATCTGCTCTAAGGAGGTTTCACTCAAATCCGCAGCCGTAGACAGTTCATTGGACTGATCACCCGAACCTGTCGGATGATCCGTGGCCAAGAGTTCCTTGCCGTCACCGCCCGTAAACGCGTTATCAAACCCGTTATTCAGGACGTTGGCACCAACGATCTCCTTCGAATGAACCATGGAACGAGCCAAAGCTTTGACATACTTCCGCGACAGGGAACCGTAGAGACCGTCCTCTTCAGCTTCTTCCGTGAGGGAGAAGGCCAAAGCATAGGTGTCATGGTTGTATCGGGCAGTCCACATCTCCGAAGCGGTCTCGTACGCGATTGGCGCACCTTCAGCCTTGATCGGGGCTTCACCGAAACCTTCCATCAAGAGATCTTCTTCAAACGCTTTGTCAGATGTGTTTTTCTCGAAAACAGCAGACCACTGATTGGGATACTGCTTATATTCCAAACCAAACAATGCATTGAGACCTGGCTCAAGCTGCTTGGCGAATAGCGCTCTATTCATAGCCATGAGTCAGATCTCCTATATACCAACACTCGTCGGGGCAGCTGAAAGCTCAGTTACCGTGAACTCGTGTTCATAAGGTGTGACAAGTAGGTTGACGTTGGTCCCCCAAGCGTTATTAGGGGTGGCGAGTTTACCAATGACCCTAAAAGTCGCTTGATCGGCCGTAGTCGTCCCGTTGAGTTCAAAAGCCGACAGACCCGTAGTCGTGCTTCCGGCGCCAGCTACTAAGTCACCAAGGTTGCCAATATCGTCTTGGACCGTGGAACCAGCAGACTGAACTCCGTAAACAAGATTTGGATCATCATAAACGTAGGCTTTAATATTGGTCGCTGTAGTGCCAGTCGGCCAATATTTAGAAAATGTCACCGCACCAGTGGCCGTGAGAACATACTCGCACCCATGAAAGGCACCGAGAACACGATCGCCAGCCGCAGCCACTTGAATTTCTCCACCGGCGACAAGTTTGACCATGTCACCTTTGAAGATATTCTCGGCTAGGGTTGAAAGGATCGCATATTCATTCGCACGAATAAGTCCACCAGTCAAGTGCCGTACAGGCCAGAAACCTCTGGGGGTATCTGCATTTGCCATCAGGAACTCTCCTAATTAGATGTCATCCGCGACCTCAGATCGGCCTCGAGACACCGTGGATTTATGACTTCGTTGAATTGGCACGCCACCAGAGCGCTCCACCTTATCCAAACCAGCACTGACGAATTTGTTCTGATTTAGCTTTCTTCCAGCAAAATATTGATCACGAGCTTTGGCTCTGCTTTCGGGCATCTCACATAGAATCATGCCTTCAACACCGACGCATCCGCCGTACTGAGCGTGTTCAATAGTTGGTATTTGGAAATCAGGTGGAACAGTTTCAGGCGACCGAGGTTGCCAACCTTCACGAAACCGTTTCATCGTGTGATGAGGTACTTCAGTCCCTAGAATCTGGGTGGAGACCCATCGCTGTCTAAAACCCTCCCGAGGGGGAGGGGCCTCTAAAACTGAGGGGGGAAGCCATACTTCTTCATGTTCTTCCTCATCCCTGGAAATATGATTGCCTTCGGCTTCACGAGTTTTACGAATTGCAGACATCATGCTGCTCCTTTCTCTTGGAGTTGAATTTCTTTATGGTACTCACGAAGTTGAACTTCTGAAGTGAGACCCAATTCTTTAGCAATGCCCATCTGTTCCTTCGTAAACTTTATTCGTCCATCGCTTGGAGGTTTTGTTGACCCTTTGCTTCCTCCGGAGGGTATTGTTGGAGGCTTTGGTTTAGGGTCATCTTTCTCCACTTCTCCATTTGAAGATTTCGAATATAACATAGGGTGTAGTGATTGTAAACGATTATCTAATTCTTCGTAGTAGCTAGGTGACTCCTTATTCCAACCTGACCCAGTGAGTTCAGAATCTATCTTTCGAGCAGAAGCGGTTTCTTCTGCAAATTTTGGATCATTAAACCACCTATTCTTTCCCCACCATTTACTCGCTAATTCTGGCATTGACGCTGGAGAAGCAGAAGCCGAAGACTCACGACTTCTTTCTGAATCCATAACTCTAGCCGCTGCTCGCATATCAGCCAATTGTTCAGTATATTCTAGTTGTTTATCGGTGTCTCCATCTTCCAATGCCGATCGAAGATCTACCCTGACTTCTTCATATTTATTCTTGAAGTCAATAATTTTTTGTTCGTCATTGCCCCCTTCAAGCTTATCCATCCGATCAGTTAGATCTTTGTTATCAGATTCAGCTTTATCAGCTCGACGTTTATGTTCCTGACCATCCCGGTAAAGTTCATCCATTCTTTTTTGATTGTCATCGGGACCAGGGATCGGGGTGGAAGCCGGGTCATCGTCCACATCGTCGCTGATGTCATCTACAATATCAATAAAATCGTCGTAACTGGCCTCATCGTTAAGGACAGCTCCATCGAAATCTTTTGTTAAGTCATCGTCTTTTACGGGGTCAGTATCAGCCATGAACTTTCTCCTTTATGCGGTGTGGCTTAAGTGTAGACTTTAATTGACTCTGGTTCATCAGTGGTGGCTATAATTTCATCATCATTAATGAAGCGATACTCCGTACCATCAACCTCCAGTTTAAACTGAGTGAACTTTGGTATAATCACCCAATCGCCAACTTCTGCCCATGGACCTCCGGTCCACGGTTCTCCGGTATCGCGATCACACCAAGCCATCGGGCCTATTGCAGTCACCTTACCGCAGATCTGCATATAGCTCTCTGCCTCAATTGATTGGTCAGGGAGCAGAATGCCTCCAGCCGTTTCTTGCTTTGGCTGAATCTTTTCGATCAAGAGCTTCCAGCCCTTGGGTTCGGGGAGTGTCGTGCCTTTAGTCATCTTCTTCATCCAGTTCTTTTATGGTTTCTTTGACAATGTCTAGCGCGGATTTTATGCCAAGGACCTGCCCGGTCAGCTTTTTATAAGCCCCCCAGTCAGAGCATTGACCGTCTCCAGATTCTTCCTGAAGACCTGAAATCTCTTCAGATAAGCGAGTTTCCAGCTTTTCAAGGAATTCAGGAAGAGTCATTTGGTTCGTGCCGCTCCATATCCTTTCTGAGCCTTACCAACACCACGAGGAGACTTTTTCCTCGATTTCCCTCGGCGGGACTTCTTGACGTTGGCGGCTTTTGCTAAATCCTTTTTAGAAGGATTACGACCGAAATCTCCTTTTGGAACTATATTCACGGGCACAACTCGTACTCCTTTTTTGCTGACTTGCTTAGGGAAAGAGGACCTATTCACTAAACTTGTCCTCCGGTTTGTTCGGCTGCGATAATAGCCAAAACCTCAGTAAACTTTTTATCCAATTCTTTTGCCGCCATAGCGAACTGTCTGGGCGAAATTTCCTTTGAAGTGATCCCACGACGAGATAGAAATTTCTTAGCGGCCCTTATTTCAGCGGCCACAACTTTTCTAGCTTTACTCATGGCTGAGCACCGGAGGCCGCTTAAACTTCAGTCCCCAAAAGAAACGGACTATCGGCACACCGAGATGAACATACACTTTTCCGACCAAAGATCCGTGCTTCCATCCAGCATGACGATAGCCCATCTCAGTTACCCAGGGACGTATAATAGCGGCGGTTAAAAAGGAGACAATTTTGGATCGCCTAGTAGCTGCGATCAAAGGCTTCGCTATTGTTCTATAGGTGTGGGAAACACAATCACCGTCTTCCCCGAATCCTCTGAAGGGATTATCCCGTCTGGAATATCTGCGCTCAACGTCCCATTCAGCGTTACTAAAGCGGCCCTGCCGGTGGAGCTCCGCGCATATAATCGTAGAATTATGTACCCGAAATCCTCCGGCGACAAAACAATCTCCTCCATCAACTTCAAGGTTATATACGGCGGAAGCGTGTCCGGCGGGCTTAACGTGTCCGACGGCATGAATACGTCCTTTCGCTGTAATAAGTCTATCTCCTGGACGAATATTCTTTGCAAATTTCCACCCCTTCGTAGTTAAGAAAGGGTGGGGAGGAGTGGCTCGAACTCCATCAATCCAAATAAGTCTTCGATATCCAGTCTTCATAAGTTCCATAACGGTCTGGGTCTTCAGTTCCCCTCGGCCGGAGAAGCTGGCTATCTGGTCCCCAGGCTTGATATACATGATGGGCTTGGTGAATCCATTGGCCATAAGAATTGGAGTATCACACGAGAAGCATTCGCCTCCTCCGCCTCCATCACCTCCGAAATCGTCTCCAGCGGCTTCGTCAGAGTAAGCAGATGACTCATCACCTCCGAAATCGTCTCCAGCGGCTTCGTCAGAGTAAGCAGATGACTCATCAGCGCCAAAATCGTCTCCAGCGGCTTCATCGGAATAAGCATACCCAGTACCGACTGATCCAATATCATCACCAACGGCTTCATCAGAATAGGCATATGAGCCTTCAACTCCGTATGCATTGCCTTCATCTGATATACCATACGAATCGTTATAGCCTTGAATGGCTTTATCTATTGCGGTCTGATCTGTAATTCCATTGTTGAACATGGTAGCGGTAATTTGCTGAGGGCCTGTCTGGCCAAACATGTCCGTCGTACCGGGAGCCGCAAATCCCGTAGTAGAGATTCCCAAGCTACTGAATGTTCCTTCAAAATCTGCTTTGGTCCCCGCAGCTTCAGCGGGGCCAGCCGGAGCCGCTACTTCGGCTTCTTCAATGGCGATGTTTGGCTCCGCCATATTTGGGAAATCCACCTCTTCGGCCTTTGCATCCATTTCAGATAGGTCAACTGCCGAAATATCTGAAGTTTCAAAGTCCTGCTGATTTCCCTCCCAAGCTGGGTTATCCGAATACTCTTCGTCCATAAAACTGGAAATATTTTCTCGGGCAGCGTCTCTGGCATCTGTCCCCGCTCGACCAAAACTGATACTGTTGCCAAAATCACTTAGGCCAGCCATGAAGCCAAGATCATACTGTGGCCCGGTCACTCCAGCTTCGGCCTGCATGGCCTGGGCCTGAGAGAGATCGCCGTAGCTGTCAAAGGCGGCGCCCAAAGCCCCGAGACCCATAGAACCCAATGCAAGTCCCGCAACATTGCCAACCGTAAACCCTGGGTTATCAGACACATAGTCGGACACCATGCCAGTTACATCCCCCACAATGCCGCTTCCAGGACCAGTGTACGAGGCGTCAGGGCCAGTAGAAGCGAAGGCGCCGCTGTTGTCACCGCCTCCCCCGTCCCCTGATATGCCGGGCACTGGGGGAAGCGCCGGGGCGGGGGTTGCCGGGGGAGGGGCCACGGGAGGAAGAGTGACGGGAGGAGGCCCTGGGATCTGATTGTCTAGAAAGAAGCTATGTTCCGGTCCGAACCCATACCGTGAGGGGTTTTGGGTGAAGGGTTGATATATTCTGGTCATTTGAGGTAAGACTCCAATGCTTTAAGAAGATTATCTGGAGACAAAGGACCGGCAATATCTTCGGCACCATTTAGATATTGAACTCTTGCCGGTATGCTTTCAACACCTAATTCTCTCGCTACTGCTGCTCTTGTATTTCCTTCAACAATTCGAGCTTCACCAGTGTGACCAATAGAAACTAAAATTGGATTATCAGCAAATTTTTCTCCTTCAGAAGTAATTGTTTTCTTTAAAGTATCAAACTGATGTTCTCCCGGACCTCTATATTCTCCTGCGGCGCCTTTCATCTTCTTAAGTAAAGTAGTAGGAAGATCAATATCCCCCCACATAGTAGTAGATCCTCCTCCCAACGTATTTGAATAACTTTCCTTTGGAGTGTTCGGTGTCCAACTTGGAATAGCCTTTTTTAATTCATGATCGGCTTCCGACCAAGAAGGTTTCAGACGTTCGTCAATATTTTTCTGAGCAGATTTTCGCTTTCCTTCTAACCATTTTCCTCCAGGATTATCCTGTTTAAATCCGTGATCTTTAACAAGCTTAGATTTGCTCGCTTGAAAAGGAATTTCAGAACCGAGAAGCTTGCCTGTATCAGAAGCAGCAATCTTATCCAAGAGCATGGTGACGTCAGAAGCCTTTTCGCCATCGAGAATCATGGATCTTGCTGCATCCACGTCTCCTGGATCCCAGGACTCTTTGACTTTAGAATTAAAAGTGTCCAGTTGTCGCCATGCCTGTTTGTGTGCTTCAGATCCCGGTTCAGCTGATGGACGAAACTTGCTTCGGCCACTCGACTTCCAATCCAAGAGTTTAGCGATAAGACCCTTGGGGATTGGGGCGCCCTCAGCCTCATCAGGCATCATAGTCGTCATAGCGGCGGCAGCTCCCTTCATAACCTTGCCGGGGGCGCCGAGCAGGGACATGGCAGCTTGACCTTGATCTCCTGAAGCAAGCCCTTCAACAAGATCAATTCCTGCTGCAAAAGGAGCCGTAGGTGGGAAGAAATAGAAGGGTAGGGTCTTCATAGCATATGCAGTGGAACCAAGATCCTTTACGCGGCTTATAGCATCTTGAAAAGATTGTTTCTTAGCGTCCTGCTCTTTCAAAATCTCCAAATAGCGATCCCACTTCTCACCTACTTGGTATTTCTTGGGCGTGCGAATAGCATCGGCGTATGTACCGGTGTAATGCGTCATTGAGTTATCGGCCATTCTGAAGTCTCTGCTTAAATTCATCAATCGAACCAAGACGACCATGAGGATTAGTGGTCATCTCCCGAATTTCTTGATCTGTGAATGGATCCTCTTTCCATTTAGTGCGATTTTTAAGAATAAGTATAATCGCATTATTAAGTTCTATTTCTGAAAGACTTCTCCCGCCTCCTCCGTCTGGAAAAATTCTATGAAAAGAATATACATCTTCTTTTTCCACTTCCGGGCTCATAAGAGTAAGCCCTCCTCCTGAAACAGGATCACTGAAGGCGGGATTTCCACCACTATTTAAGAGTTCTGTAAATGTTCTGGCTTCATGTGATGGAGCTTCTTCAAGAGCACCAGAATACGTCTGCAATCTATTATCAGCCATCGATAGTCGTGTCCTTATTACGGGCGGCGTCTGCCTTGGCTTGGGATTCGCGATCGTGGGCAATAAGTTTCACATTTGCAGTGGCCATTTCACCCTTCAATTGGGCCTGAGCCTTTTCTCGTGCAATTAGAATTTCAGCTTCTGCCTTAGCCCACATAATCTTAATTTCTTCATCAGCCTTCTTACTGTCCGTTTCAGCCTTATACATCTCGCGCATACGAGCCTCGTCCATGCGAGCCTTGGCCTTCACCTGCTCGATTTTCAAGTCCATTTGAGCTTCAAACTGCTTAATTTGCATGTCGGACTGAGATTTGGCTTGCTTGGACTCTATCTCTGCTTTGGTCTTGGCCTGGATGCTCATAGCCTCAGCCTGCGCCAACATCTTAGCTGCTGCCACCGGATCATTAGCGGCATTCTCAGCACCTTGACCAGGAAGCTGTGGCATCGGCGGCCCAAGGGGTGGCTGCTGACTCTGGTTAACGACAACAGCCGCAGCCTGACTGATTTTGGCGTCCATCTCAGGAGTTAACTCAGGTACTTCCACATTTGGATCCCGGAAATTAGGCATAGCGGGAAGTTGAGACGCCAATTGAATTTGGACCTGGACTCTATAAAATAGAGACATATGTTCTGCTCTATGAGAGACAAAGGCCATCTCATTCATTTTCTGAAGCTGAGGCGGTAAGCGAGTGAACCAGTCATCAAGGACAATCATATGGCTCTTATGGTCTTGATCCAGATAAGCCCGAATAGGCTTACCCATCAATATCGCACTATTTTCCGCCACCGCATCCAAACGATCTGTATTGTTAGGATCAATTAACATCTCTTCGTAATTAGGGATACGAAGTGACTCATACATACGACGAAGCACTGTGGGGATATCATGGAACTGAGGATATGCCTGCGCCATCTGCATTGACGCTTGACCCTGAGCAATCCGTTGAGTGGAGCTAAAGGTGGCTGGGTCTGATACAGGAACAACGTCTACCTTATCGTTAAAGTCAGCGCGTAGAACATAGCGATTCTCACCCTTGACATGGAACGGGTAGCGATTGGGCATATAGATCCCGTTCAGCTTGGCGATAAGTTTGAATTCTTGTTTCTGGCTGTTATGAAGACGCTTGTGGACAGCGGAGAACACTCTGGCATTTTCCTCAAGCAGAGCGACAGTGGTCCCTACGGGCGTATTCTGGTTTGCGTCAGAGATATTGGTCTCGGTGCTGTTGGCGAATTGCTTGGCTGTATCAACTACATACTGAAGTAAAGACATCATGGTTGGAGACGGTTCCTTGAAAGGCAGTGCCATGATGCCCTTTTTGATATCGTCAACGGGAGCACTGATGGTGGGGAATTCTCCCGGCGCAATCCTAACCTCGCCGCCCTCCATCCTAGATCCTTTAAGCTTGAATCCGCCCTGCATGTTCGCATAAGCGGCGGCGTCTAAGAGAGAACGAAGTGCCCCAGTAGCAGCTTTGCCGAGACCACCAATAATATGATATAGACCAAAACCGTAAAAGCCAAGACCCGGAAGAAATTTATATGACGCATACCAGACCTGCTTTCCGTAATAGGTAGTGTCGTTTTCATCCCAGTTTCTTCGAATGGCCACAACTTTCTGGTTGGCCTCATTAATGGTGACTGTATAAGGCAAAGCTTCACTTGATTCGTCGCCAGGAACATCGTCTCGCCAGACGTGCTGCTCCAGAAGGACCACTGCATCCTCAGATCTGGTTTCCTCCTCAATGCCAGAAACCTCCTGTTCTACAGTTTCCATGATCGAGGGATCAACATCCATGGCGGTGTCTGGCTTGATATAAAACTCCGCCTTTACATAGTCATTAAAGGCTTGGGTGGATATGCGAATAATTTCAGTCGTTCGTAGGGCGGATGCTAATGAGACGGCATTGGCGTCGACTACGAGATTGTCCGCATGGACAAACTGGCTAGTGACTCTGCGAAGGACCGTATCAAAGTAACTCTTTTTGAAAGTGTGGCCCACCAAAGGAAGATGAAACAGCATTTGATCATGATCGGGGAAGTATTCTTCCATCTCCTCCGTGATTTGATAATTTATGTAAGTACCGACCCGGTCGGCTTGATCTGCCAGATCCTTCGTCGTCTCACCCAAAACGACGGTGCCGACCGGGCCTTGCGGCGGGTACAACTCACCTATTGCCCGCGCCTGAAATTGTGTTGCCGCCTCTGCAATGACCGGATGTATGACCATTGTGAGTTTACGACTTGAACGGCTATCCGATGAACTACCTGCTTCAGAGGCCTCCTCAGGGGCCAAGGACTTCAAGCCCTTCTTGTAGATCTCCTCCCACTCTGAACGAGCAGCAAGATCAATTGTGTAGTCTTCATGAACCTGAGAACCAATCTCATTAAGAAGCTTGTCGTCCATATCCTCCGCAAGATTTTTATCAAAGGCCCGAAGGGTGGGTTCTTCTAACTCCTCTTCTGGGGGAGCAGCGGTGGAGTCAGGTTCCCCAACAAGAAAAGAGCCGTCTTCTTGCTCTTCTATCGGAGGCTCAATGTTTTGTTCTGCGTCCAGGCGGAAAATTTCAGCCATATATAGCCTCGCCTTCTGGGAAATTGACTACGTTGCTCAGAGGATCTTCCCGCTCTTTCATCTCTGGATCAAACTCTTCATCTTCAGTCGGAGCACCGTACCACATGTTGCGCAGCTTAAGCAATGCCTGAGTTACTGTATCAACAATATCAGCTCCATCCCCTGCCGGGAACACAGCGCAATGATCAATGACTTCAGTCGCCCATCGGCGCCGAGGATGCCAGACTGTTTGGCCCTCAATAAGGACTGACGCAGCGTGAGCACGGGCCACTTTGTCTCGATCTGGAGAATAAGTGAGCACCGGGATACCTTTAAGTCTCATACTCTGTACCAAAGAATGCCCGGACGATTTCTTTTCAATAAGGACCGCGTCGGGCTGTTCATCCGCATATTTTTCTCTGGCCGTGTGGAGGAGGGCAGGGTATTCGACCCTGTCACGCCATCTTGACTTCAGCATGATGTGATAAGTGCCACCATAAGCGAATACTCCCCAGCTCGTCATAGCGGAATAGGCGGCATCATCACCTGCTTCAAACGCTGTGTCCCAACTCTGGAGCACGTACAGGAATTCTGGTATAGGTCTATCAGGATCCCACTCACGCCACCATGACTTCTTTATGATCCCGCCACCCTTCGGGCTGGGACGCTGTTGAAGCTGACCAGCTGAAGCATAGCTTCCTAAAGAAGTCTTTAGATTATCGAGGGATCGTTTATCAAATCGATCGAACCACAAAAGTTCGCCCTCTTTAGTGCGAGGATCCTCAGTGTGGGAAGCGGTGATCAGAGAAGTGAAATATTTGTGAGGATGCTTGGCTTCAAATTCTGCGGGGACGCATATATGGGTCCATTCGTCTGGTTCTGTTTCCGTGTCCTCGCGGATCTCCTTCGTACGGTCGAGGATATGGCCGGTCAGATCTGATGAGTGAACCCGCTGCATGATGATAACAAAAGCGCCAGTCTTAGGGTCGTTAATTCGACTTGGGACGGCTGTGTCGAACCACTCACATGTGGAAGCCCGTACTGTATCCGATTCGGCTTCCTTGACACTGTGGGGATCGTCAATGACGATGACATCGCCGCCCTCTCCTGTAATTCCTGAATTAACTGAGAGAGCAATGCGGTGGCCATTTTTGTCATTTTCATATCTCTGCTTCTGGTTCTGATCGCTTGTCAATTGGAATTTATCGTCCCAATTGTCTTGATACCATTGGGAAGTGATGAGGCGTCGACATTTGATGGAGTCGCGGATTGACAGGGCGGAATTGTAGCTGGCGAATAGAAACTGAAGATGAGGCTTATGAATCCAGGCCCATGTGGGAAATGCCACTGAACACAGCAGAGACTTCATATGTCGTGGGGGGATGTTTATAATGAGGCGGCGGATGTCATGGCTGACGACTGCTTCTAAGTGCTCACAGATTGCTTGAATGTGCCAATTATCATAATATTGGCGTCCTGGCTCGAGAGTCATCCATGCTCCCTTAATGAACTCATGCATTGATCTTGTCTGTAATTCATGAGTGACTTGATTTTGGATGCCCATTATCTGCTTTCTTTAAATATGGTTTGGGTGAGGCTTCATCTTCACACGCTTTTGGGGACGGGCCACTATTTCTTTTTCTTTGAGGTGCGGCGATTTTTTGACTTAGGCTTTCCCCCCGTCGCTACGGGAACAGGCTTTGAGACGGGGGCGCTCGGGCGACGAAGACCCGCTCTTGAACTCTCTTTGGGTCGAGGGACTGCTTTTGCTCTTAAATCTTTTCTAGGTCGTGAGATTGATCCTGATCGTGAACCCTGTGAAGGTCGTCGAGTTGACCTTGTGCTTGGTCGCTTTCGGGTGGGTAGAGGCATTATTGAATCAACCTTTCACCGGTCTCAATTAACTCTCGTCCATCTAATGCGTGATGGACTATCATGTCAGGGTTATCTTCATCGTATTGAGGATGACACCAACAATTCAATCCATCCTCCAGATTACGGGGCGCAAAATCCTCCATAGGGTAGAGATGAAGTTGAGGAGGTGGATCAAGCTGAGGCAACGACCATCTCCACATCCACAGACGCCGTATCGGCATCCATCGTCAGCGTATCCCATTGACTGAATGCGCTGAATGCGGCGCCCGATGTGTTCGCCTCGATGTCATCGTTGTGGAATATTAGGGATTGGCCAGCCTCCAACTTGAAGTAAATAGTATCACTGGACGTATCGGAGAGACCGACGATGACGAAGTTTGTTGGGTCCAGGTTCGTTAACCGAAGATAACGAAGGTCTGTGGCGATGTATTGACCGGCACCGGGGGCCGTGCTGAGTTTGAGGAATGTGGC
>Ga0209434_1000522_pt1 | contig 18541 bp, 18 predicted proteins | sample ETNvirnome_2_300_FD_184068 | JGI IMG/M metagenome (GOLD analysis project Ga0209434, IMG submission 184068) | Marine viral communities from the Pacific Ocean - ETNP_2_300 (SPAdes) (version 2) | ecosystem: Environmental > Aquatic > Marine > Oceanic | place: Pacific Ocean | collected 2013-06-22
CCCCTACTCCTGTTGTCCCACCCCTACCCCCCTCTCTATAATTATCAAACTCAGAGACCTTTATAGGAATTTCAAGGGGCATGAGACAAAAACCCCCCTATACAACCAGAATCAAAGCTTTTGCCGCCTCAACCCCCCCAAACAGGGCATGAGACAGCATGAGACACCTTTACCCCCTTGCAATCCCCAACCCCTTGGGATAGCCTTGGAGTAGGTCCAGGAAGGACTGAGGTTAGAAGACCTCCCGGGGTTGCTCCCGGGGGGCACCCTCCCCCTCCTTTTATCGGACCCTCTCCCCCTTCCTACTCCCACACCCAAGAGACCTCCCTCCATGGACCTTTCCAACACTCTCCCCCCTCCGGGAGATGCTCTGTATACATACGCCCCCCGCTCTCTTAAAAACGGCACCTATCATACCACCGGGCTATTCCCCGTGGGGTCAAAGACCCACACCCGGAAGGACTGCCACTCCACCCAAACCCTCCTAATAGATGCCGATCTAAAGGATCTCATCCTCCACAAAAACCCCGGGATGACATCCCGGGAGGTCTCCAAAGCCCTTCGAGATTCAGAAGACGAGGACCTCCAGGAGAGCCTGCGCGAGCTCTACTCTCTTCTCTTGGAGAACCTGGAGGAACCCCCCTCCGTTACTGTATGCACGGGCTACGGCTTCCATGCCTACTTCCATCTCTCCTCGCCCACCCAAGACCTCTCCCAAGCGAGGGAAGCGAACAGGAGACTTATCGAGCGCGTCAACCTCTCCGCCGGTTTTCCTCTTGCAGATGTGAAGGTGAACAACCCCGGAGATAGAATCCTCCGCACACCTGGCACCCTGAATACAAAGAACCCCAAGAAGCCGAGACCCTGCGAGGTGGTTCACTCGGACCTGTCCATCCGTTACCCGCTCTCTGTCTTCCTCCCCTCGTCTCCCTCTCTTGCCACCTCCTCTCCTGCTACCAGAGCTCCTCAAGATCTGGACTTCTCCGAGGTAACCGCACACCCTCCCCATGCTCCCGCAACTCTCCGAGACCTCTCGGAGACAATCCCCCCGGGAGGCAAGCTCCGGTTGCAATGCCCCTTCCATGAGGGCACCCCCACGGATTCCGCTTTTCTTCGGCTCGATTCTTTTGGGCGTCCCTTCCTCCACTGTTCATCGGAGAACAGGAACTACCGGGACAGCGCGTGGAAGCCTCCCGCCTCCGCTCCGGATGTCTGGGGGTCTCTGGCCATGAGGGGAAAGCCTCCGCGCCCCTCGGCCACCTTTGCGAATGCTCTGCGCATCCTCCAAGGAGACCCTACTCTCCGGGGGCGCATCTACTACCACCTCCGACACTTCAAGCCCTACATATCTCCCCTGCTCATCCCTCCGGATACGTTCCAATCCTCCGATCCTTGGGAGACCGTGAAGGAGAGAGACAGAGAATTTACAGACCTGGACCTCATCTCTCTGAAGGCTTTTTGCTCGGAGGCTTACTCTGTTGAGTTCACTACCTCCGTACTCTTTGAGGTCATACAATACGCAACCGTTCTCCACAGAAGGAATCCCGTACTGGAGTATCTCCAAGACTGCGCAGAGCTTCCCACGGTAAGAGATCGGGACCTTTCGGAGTGGCTATACCTTGCGCTCCCACGTCTCCCCGTCTGTGCCTTGCATACTGCATATTCCCGGAAGATCTTACTCTCAGCCGTTAGCCGAGTATGCGACCCGGGGAGTCGCGTTGACACCGTTCCCCTACTCGTAGGACCTCAAGGGGTCAAAAAGTCTACGCTTTGGGCGACCTTAGCCGGGGAGCACTTCGCGGATAGTCACCTTGATATTTCCAACAAGGACTCCTATACACAGCTCGCCTCGGCTTGGATTTACGAGATCGCGGAACTGTTCTCCTTTTCCAAAAAAGAGGGGGAAGCGGTCAAGGCTTGGATATCTTCCCGGTTCGATACCTTCCGCGCTCCTTACGGGAAATTCACGGAGACGCGCCCCCGCCATACCTTGATTGTAGCGACCACCAATGACCAAACCCCCCTCAAGGATCCCACAGGTTCCCGGAGGTTTTGGCCCATCGCAGCCGAAGAGATAGACATTGAATACATCCAGGAGAATCGGGAGAAGCTTTGGGGGGCTGCTTTCCAAGCGTACAACAAAGGAGAGAGCCATTGGCTCACATCAGACGAGGAGGTCTCTCGAGCAATCGCCGCAGACACCTACACACCTGAAAGCGCCTACACCGACACGATTACCCTAATCATTGAACGGGGGAAGGTGCCTCCCTTGTTCTCCATCTCCTCCCTCCTGGAGCGCCTTGCGCTCCCGCTGAAGGAACAGCGCAGGTATCTCCCGGAGGTCTCGCAAGTGCTGAAGGGGTTGGGGGCTGCGAGGGTTGCGCAGTACCGAGAGGACGGAAAGAAGCGGAGACACTGGGTAGCGCCTGGGATCCCCCTCCCACCGGGGAGGGAGTATGCCTCCCTTGCTGGGGAGACGCGCCACAAAAAGACCCTACCCTCTAAAATAGCGGGAAAAATAAATAGCCAGGTTAAACCGGGAGAATAAGGGATACCGGCTTTTTATTTTCACTATTCCCTTGACTATCAACTGCCATTCGTTAGATAGTTGTTGTTGGGAGGCGCTGGTTTGAAGCGACCCACCCACACAGAAACAAAAAACAGGAAAACGATGAAAACAAAAACCCTCTCTTTCTCTATGATGGCCGCGCTTACTCACATGTTCGACAACGAGGTGCGCGCAACAAAGCATTCCCCTGACGCTTGTAGAAACGTTGAGATCGGTTTTTTTATCAAGTCGAATACCGCAACAGCTTTGGAAAAACGCGGGCTTGCTTTGCGCGTTTGCTGTCCTTTCGATTGCGAAGAGATCGAATTGCAACTCACCGAGTCAGGCCGGCACTGGGTTAAACAGAACACAAGAACAACCGCAAACGGTTGTTCTTGTGTAACTTGTGCCCCCGGGGGGGAACTGGACCCTCTCAAGGTTGCTGGACGTTGTGATAGACTGCTCCCCAAAGCACCCTCCCCCGCACCCAAAGCACCCCAAGAGACCGCAGCCGCCCCCGCACCCAAAGCCCCGTTGCTAACCCGCACGATGAGATCCGCACTTGTTGATATGGTGCAAGTGACCGAGCTTCTCCAGGGAACGAAATTACCCGGTTACTCCTTCGGTTCCGAGAGCTTCTACCCGCTCTGGGTTGCACGCGCTTTGCACACAGCGGGCTTGATTAGGTCTTTTGTGTACTCCATTGACCCCGTATCTAAAATTCCCACCCTCCGGTGGGAACTCACAAACGCGGGCAAAAAATGGGGAAAGAGCCTGCAAGCACCCAAAGAGAGCGAGTCGCCCCAAGCCACCCGCAAAAAAACCTATCGGATCGAAACGTACAACATGCACCGCAACCCCCCCACGGAATCGTTGACGGTTCAGGGATACGCACCGGCCCTGATCATTGCTAAGACCTTGCAAGCCACTCGCCAATTCTCGGTGCTTTTGCGACACGTGGACGCAAATGGCCGAGTGGGTAGTGCTATTCGGTTCCGGTCATGAGAGACGAAATACCCGTGGCCCTGCTTCTGTTGGCCGGTCTCCTCTTCTATGCTTATTTTTTGTGAGTCTTACAATGAAAAACCCCCCCTTCGACCACGTCTCCGCCTCTCAAATCAAAAACTTTTCTCTCTGTCAGAGAAAATGGTTTATCGAGAAGTTCTGTCCCTCGATTCCCACTCCTCCCGCCACTTCCGCCATGGAACTTGGGACAGAGGTTCACGAGCATATAGAGAAATATCTGAGAAAGGGAGCATACCCCCAGATCCTCACCTCCAAAGCCGCTCGAATTATGCAAGCCGGGTTGTCCGCTTTGGAGCACATCCGAGAGCAAGAGAGCGCTCTCCTCATAGAGCATAAAATCCGACTATCCACGGATAAGGGACTCCCCCCGCTTATTGGATATGTGGACCTTGCTGTGATGGGAGACCCCCTCCGGGTAATTGATCATAAAACTGTCGGGAATTGGAAGTATGCAAAGACCTCCGAGACCCTGCGGAATGATTTGCAGATGATACCCTACGCCAAATGGGCTTTAGAGGTGCGTTTGTTTTTTGCTCCAGCATCCGTAACGGTGGAGCACTGGCAATACGCCACAAAGAACTCCCCCGAGTTCCGACAAGTAGCGGTAACCCTTGAAGCGGAGGAAGTGGAAGCCGCTTGGAAAGACATAGTAGATATCGTGCGAGAGATGGTTCCAATTTCCAAAAAGAACCACCCACGAGACGTAGCCCCCACCCTTACCGCTTGTTCAGCTTTTGGGGGGTGCCCATACGCGGAGACTTGCCAAGTGCTTGACCAATCCTCCCCCTTTGAGAAGCTCAACAACCCCGACAAACAAGGATCTAAAACCATGGGAACCCTCCAGGACCTTTTGAAATCTCGCGACATGACCAATTTGAAACCCAAAGCCCCCAAGACAGAGCAGACCTCTCCCGCTCCCGTTGCGCAAGTGCTTCGACCAGACACGGAAAGAGGAACCCCTTCTCCCTCAACGGAGGCTCCCGAAGCCGCTCAGGATTTTCTGGAGGAGGACCAAGCAGAGCAAGCCGAGACCCTTGCATCCTTGGGAGTTCCGGAGAGCTCTGGCCTAACCGCTGCGGACTTCGAGGGGGCTGCGGAAGCTTTAAAGCAATTGGAGAACCCCACCCCAAAAACTCTCCGGAAGTCTCTGGCGGAATATCTGGGACTACGGAGACTCCGAGAAGGTTACCTCAAAGCTACCGCAGCACATTCCGGGGGTGCGTTTGTCTTCTACGCGGGGGAGTTGACACTCTCCGATCTCACAAAGCCAGAACCAGAGCCAGAGCCAGAACCAAAGCCAGAACCAAAGCCAGAGCCAGAGCCAGAGCCAGAGCCAGAACCAGAACCAGAGCCAGAACCAGAACCAGAAGCCGCGCCTCTCATGCTGTTTATCGACTGCATCCCCATCCAGGGCGCTCCCGAGTATGTGACGTTTGAGAAGATGATAGAGCCTTTTGTGTCGAAGGTTGCAACAGACAACGACATAGATACTCCCCTATTGCTCGATTATGGAAAAGGACCGCGCCAAGTCGCAGCCCTCCTGGGGCTTGACTCCCCCTCGGGAGCTGTCCTCATCTCCTCGGCTTCTCCCTATTGGGACGCTTGCTCTGTGCCTCTCATCCAAGCCGCTTCTCTGGTGGTCAAGGGATGAGAACCATAGATCGCCTCAGACTCTCCCCCTCTCCGCAGAGGGGGACCCCCTACCCGGAGACTGCCAGGATCCTAAGCCTCCCCATCCGGGAAGACCCAGACAAGTTACCCCCGGAGATTCTCCGGGACTTGGGAGGGGGGGAACTCTGGGACATCCAGAACAAAGCGCTTGAGTGTCTGCGAAAGAATAACGGAGGGGTTTTCCCTATTGGAGTAGGGCATGGGAAGACCCTAATATCCGCGCTATCTCCTACGATCCTAAAGTCAAAAAAGGCTCTGCTTTTGGTCCCCGCTCCTTTGTTTCAAAAGACCGTGAAGGAGTTCCAAGAGTTGCGGGAGGTTTGGGACATCCTACCCCCGGAGATTTTTACGATCCTTTCATACTCTCGGCTATCACTTGCGGACTCCTCGGAGCTTTTGGAAGAGTTACAACCTGATCTCATTGTTGCAGATGAGGCGCACCTCCTCCGACAGAAGACCTCCGCAAGAACAAAGCGGGTTATCCGCTACTTCCAAAAGTTCCCCGCTACTCGTTTTGTGGGTTTGTCGGGGACTCTTACCGCTCGAAGCCTGAAAGACTACAGCCACCTGATAGAACTATCTCTCCGGGAGAGGTCCCCCGTACCTTTGGACTTTCGAGAGCTTCAAGCCTGGAGCGCTTGCGTAGACGCTGCAACTCCGGAACCCCCTACTCTTTCGGATCGTCGGATTTTTTCACCCGTTTACGAGACCTTCGGGGCTTTTGGGCACTTGCCCTTTTCCCAGTCTCAAGCTCGGGAGGCTTACCGGAGGAGGTTGCAGACTTGTCCGGGGGTTTTGATGTCGAGAGATTCGAGCTTTGCGGGGTCTCTCGTTTTCGCTCCCCTATCGGTCGCGATCTGCGAGAGTGCCCGGAGGTCTTTGGGTGTTTTGGCTCGGACATGGACACTCCCTAACGGAGAAGAATTGGTGGACGCGCTGGAACAATCCCGCGCTAGGAGACAGCTCTCCCAAGGGTTTTATTATACCTGGGTATGGGAGGAAGGAACCACCCGAGAGCAGATCGTAAAGTGGAAGGGCACCCGCGCACAATGGAATCGGGAGGTGAGGAGGATCCTCTCTCAGAACAAACCCGGGAGAGATTCTCCGCATCTGATAGAGCAATGGGAAGCCAAGCCCCCAAGAGTGCAAGCGCTCTGGGACGCTTGGCAAGAACAGAGGGACTCCCTACCCGCTCCCCAGACTGTTCCCATGTGGGTCTCTCTATCCTTCCTGGAGGAGGTGGCGCGTCTGTTCAAGGAGGCGCAAACCCCTACCCTCTTTTGGGTGGAATCCGTTGCAGTCTTGGAGGCTCTGCGCTCCCGGGGGTTCCCCGCCTACGGGAGCGGGGAAGATATCCCGAAGACTCCCGCGTCCTGCTTTGTCTCCCGTCGTGCTCACGGAACAGGAGAGAACCTGCAAAGGTTTGCAAGGTCTGTAGTCCTTACCCCTCCCCCCTCGGGAGCTGTCTTGGAGCAGTTAGTGGGGAGGACCCACAGACCCGGACAAGCGGAGGATCTGGTAGAGGTGTTTTTCATCTTATCCACTCCGGAAGCAGGAGCAGATCTCAACAAAGCCCGGGGGGATGCTCGCTACGTCGAGGAGTCCACGGGAGCCGTTACGAAAGTTTTGTTAGGTGAGTGGGTTGACTTTCCAATGACACTCAAATAATGATCAGGAGGGGGATTCTCCCCCGCGCAAAAACAAAAAGAGGAACTAAAAAAATGTCCATTTTCGCAGGAATGAAAGACCAAACAAGCACCCGCCAAAGCGGGAGTTATCTATCCCAAGGCGCCTACAATTTAGACATCAAAGCTTGTAAGCTTGTCACCTCGAGCAAGAGTGACCAGCAATTCTTTGTAGTGGAGGCAATCGTTCGAGAGACTCTCTCCGACGAAGGAGAAGAGACCTCCGCCGGTTCTTTGGTCTCATGGGTGTGCAAGCTCGGAGGACGCTATCCGGACTCTGCTCTCCGAGATATCAAGGCTTTTTGCATGGCGGCCACGGGAGCAAGAGAGGATGAGGTAGACGAGCAATTTGTGGAAAGCGTAGTGGAGGGAGAAGGCTCCCTCCTCTCTGGGAAAGCTGTAGCCGTCACGGTCGAAGAAAAAGAAACAAAGTCCGGAGGGATTTTCTCCAAGCATTATTGGAGCGAGTCTCTGTCTATGTTCTAAAGTCTCCGAGAGACCCTGGTAGCTTCGGGGTCTCTCCTTTTCCCTTCCTGGAGAGTTTAAAAATGATCGCTTTTGATACCGAAACCCACCCAATCACCCCCCAGTGTATAGCTCCTCGGATGGTTTGCGCTTCCTTTTGTCGGAACGGAGCAGAGGGGGGAGAGGTCTTTCTCCGGGAAGAAGCGGGGGAGATATTCCGAGAGCTTTTGGACCCCGCCCAAAATCCGCGAGAGATATTTATAGGACACAACATCGCGTATGATTTTGGAGTGGTTGCCGCTGAATGGCCCGATCTTATTCCTTGGATTTTCAAAGCCTACGAGCAAGGTAGGGTACACGATACGATGATTCGGGAGCGCCTTATCTACCTGGCTTTGGGTAGGCTTCGGATTGACCCGGTAGAAAAAAAGCGCCCTCGCTTTGCATTGTCCGACCTTGCAAGGAGACACCTCGCTATAGATATGTCCGAAGCAAAAAAGGGGGAGGACTCTTGGAGGCTGCGGTATTCGGAGCTTGACGGGGTCCCCCTGGAGGAGTGGCCGAAAGCCGCTATTAAATATGCAGCCGAGGACGCTTGGATAACTTCCCGGGTTTTTGGGAAGCAGAGGAAAGCGCTGGAAATTGCGGGAGTGGGGGAGGTGGTTTGCTCCTCGTATGGCGCAGTGACAAACGAGGAAGAACAAACCCGAGCCGCTTGGGCTTTGCACCTGATTACCCTTTGGGGGATTGAAACAGACCCCGAAGCCGTGCAAGCCTTAGAGGAGCAACTCACGGAAAAGATAGAGGACCTCCACGCTCGATTGAAAAAGCAAGGTCTCCTGAGAGACAACGGAACCAAGGATTTAAAGACACTCCGGGAGAGAGTAGAGGAGGCTTACACGCTCCGAGATCTCATAGTTCCCCGAACGGAAAAAGGATCTGTAGCTACTTCCCGAGTTGCTTTGGAGAACTCCGGGGACGCTCTACTCCGCGAATGGGGCGCGGAATCCAGAACAGAGAAGGTATTGAGCACCTACATTCCCACGCTCAAAGCCGGAAGAGTACATCCCTCCTACTCACTTCTCAAAGAATCCGGGAGAACCTCCTCCCGAAATCCCAATATCCAAAACGTTCCCCGCTTTGGGGGGGTGCGTGAGTGCTACGTCCCCCGCAGCGGTCATGTATTCTTGGCTATCGACTACGCGACGATAGAGCTGTGCGCACTTGCGCAGGTTTGTATTGATTTGTTTGGGTTTTCTGAGATGGGAGAAGCCATAAACGAAGGGCGCGATCTGCACTTGGACATCGCTGCAACCCTCGCAGAGGTCACCTATACCAGAGCGAAAGATCTCCTATCAAAGGGGGATCAGAACATAAAAAACCTCAGACAAACCGCAAAGGTTCTGAACTTCGGCCTACCCGGGGGAATGGGCGCGGAGGCTTTTTGTTCTTTTGCGGAGACTGCGGGGGTGCATTTGTCTATAGCAGAGGCGCGTAGCCTCAAAGCCCAATGGATCAAGCGGTGGCCTGAGATGGTTCGCTACTTCGAGCACGTCTCGAACCTCTCCCAATTTGGTAACGATTTTGCTATCAAGCAACTCAGATCAAACCGCATCCGGGGAGGCACAAATTACACCGCAGGATGTAATACACTGTTTCAAGGACTCGCAGCAGACGGAGCGAAGGAAGCGCTGTATATGTTGAGCGAGGAGATCTACCTCTGGAACGGGAGCATAGACCGAACCCCTCTATGGGGTTCTCACATCGTAGCGTTCATTCACGATGAGGTAATCATAGAAACCCCCAAGTGCTTCTTTCAAGACGCCGCACAGAGAGCCGCTCTGGTAATGGAGGGGGCTATGCGCCTTTGGATTCCGGATGTGCGGATCGTTGCAAATCCCGCAGCCATGGAAAGATGGTACAAGGACGCCGAGACCGTGAGAGACCCCCAGACGGGGAAGCTTGAACTCTGGAAACCCCCCGTATGATTTTGGCAATCGATCCGGGTTTGTATAAGTGCGGGGTTGCTGCATTCTCTCCGGGGGGAATTCTCTATTATGCCGCCACAGTAAAAAGAAAGCGGGAGGTTCGAGCCTTCCATGGTGAGGCTTTGGGGTGGGCAACAATGGCCCACGCAATCTCTCCAGAGTTAAACCCGTGGGACGTTGCCTCTCTGGTAATCGAAAGGATGCAGGTAGACGCAAGGACTTTGGGAAAGACCCGCGCACTCCTGGAGCTTTCCGGAGTGGTAGGAGCGATCTCCTACCGCTTCAGAACTTCGGAGATCGTCTCCCCGACCCCTCGGGAATGGAAGGGGAACATCCCCAAGGACGTAATGAAAGCCCGCCTAAAAGAAACCCTATCCCCTCGGGAGCTGGAGACGGTTCGCAAGGGAGCCACTCACGATACCTGGGACGCTATTGGCCTGGGTCTTTGGTATCTCAAACTCAAGAGGATCCGAGAATGACAAACCCCCTGCTATCTGTTCGCCTACGCCCCAGCGTTTTAAAAGAAGCTGACGATCTCATAGACAAACTAAAAGAACACCCTGCATACGCTCACTCTCGAATCACCCGAACGGGAGTGATTAGAATAGCCATTCTCAAAGGACTTCGGCTTCTCCAAAAGGAGACCGCAAAGCTCTAAGGATTCCCCGGGGGTTCGTCTACCGAGATAGCGTCCTCCAAGATGTTGAGCGCTACGATTAGGAGATCCTCTCCGATCTCCCTCCGCTCTGCTTTGGATAGTCCGCCCTTTGATAGACGGATGATTTTTACCAAAAGCCGGATAACATCCGGAGCTATTCCTTTGATCTCTCTGTTAGTCAATCGGGGCATCTGGAATAACTCCTCGGGTTTTATCGTGGATTTTCTCCACTTTAGTATGAATCTCCCCCAAAATCTCCAAGCTCCGATCCTGTCGAGAGTTCAACTCCCGGAGGCTTGTCTTGTAAGCGTCTCGATCTGTGGTGTGTTCTTGCATCTGCTTAACCCAACGATCCTCTGTGCTTTCAACGTAGAGTTTCGCAAGGGGTATCAAGTGCGTAACCGCTAGACGGTACACAGTAACCAGAACCAAAAGCAAAACCGCAGAAGCTCCACCGGGTCCCATGGCAATCTCATACAACACATCAGACTCCATAATCACTCCCGGATAGATAATAAGCGAGCACCAGCCAGAGAAGAAAAAGCAGAATCGAAACCCGGAGATACTGGGATCTCTTCATCTACTCAAAATCTCCGTAACCCGCGCTCTCACCTTCGTCATAGAAAACCCCGGGCACTGCGTATACCCAGGAGGGGTAACCTCCGAGTGACCTCGAACGTTATCCACAGAGACCCCGTAACTTTTGCACAGATCCGCGATTGCTGCGGAAAGAAAACAAAGCACCTCCCCCCGGATCTCTTCGGAGGCATAGTTCCCAATTACCGAGATAGCTAACGATCCTTGATTGGCTCCTCTGGCATGGGCACCCATTTTATCGGCACGTCTACCCACCCTCAGAGTGATTACGGGGGAGGTCTCAATTACGTAATGATAGCCGATCTCTGCCCACCCGCGATCTTCTACGTGGAAGGACCTCACCCGCTCCAGCGTCCAACCCTCTTCGGGAGTTGCGGTATGGTGCACAATTATTGCTTGGATGTCTCTCAAGGTGCGGACTGTGTGAAGGTGCTATTAGCTTCATCGTAATACCAAAAGACTTCGTTACCTTGATCGTCGGCTCGGCAACCCGGAGCAAAGACAAAACCCTCATCTTCCACGATTCCATGCAAGGCCGGATCGAATGTTCCATCGTTTTCAAAGTCACAATTACCCGTGGAAATTACTCGTTTAGTCGAGAGGTCGTACTTTATTTGTCTGTTCATAGCGTCTCTTTCCAGCCGATCACAATAAGGAAAATATCACACCCAGAGCTTTCACATTGATACCGGATCTCTTTATCCCCCGGGCAAGGCATCCACAAAGACTCGTAGCGGCTTTGGGACTGTGCGACGATGGCCCACCCATGCGTAGATGTGTCGGAGGGTAAGAAGTCAATCGGCCTAATCCGACCCGCACTTGCACTGCCTCCCGTTGAATAAGCCCAAAGCCCCAATTCCGACGCGGTGGAGGGAACCCGCGCAGAAGCGTCGACCACAGTCCAAGAGGTGGCACTACCACTATCCAAAATCTTCATAAAGTTTGCGCCCGTCTCGTTCCACCAAGTGGTTCGCTCCCTACCTCCCGTCTGATAAAATGCCTGTATGTCATCATCTGAGTGGTTGTAGATCCATCCAATCCGGCGCTTGTATATGTATCCAGCGGGGAGCGTGGGAGTGGTTGCGCTGGTTGAGAGCAAGCCACCCACAGAACCCCCGCCCCCGATTAACCACACACTGTACCAAGTGGACGTTGCCTCCGATCCCGTGTCCAAGCCTCCCAAACCGCTTGCAGTGATGTCTACGTTGACGGTGCCAGTCGTTTCGATATTCGCAACGTCCCCCGCATCACGGGCCATCCCTATACCGATCTGAACGGTGGACACGTCCACCCAAGAGAGAGTTAAGCCGTCTATGGCTCCCCTGGTAAAGCCCGCTGGATGGGGCCGGGAGACTCTCCCGGGGGTTCTTGTTCTGGACATATATCTACTCCGGAATGGATGAGTATTCGATGATCTTATATCTCCATCGGATCTTCATCTCGGTGCCAATGGTTACCGTGGAGGAGGTAGTGCGGGAACCTGCCATAGCGATCAAGTGGAAGTTTTCCCCATCCGGCATAGTATAATTAGAATTTCGAGCGCTGGAGCCTATGTAATCTCCGCTTGCATCAATCGAATGATATCCAACGTCCCCCACTCTTTTTGCAATATACGTGCAAGATACGAGACTTCTGGTAGTTCCCGCGTTGTTATTGGTGGAGGAAGCCGCTCGACAAAATACCCCGCTCTGGTATTTATCTGCTGGGACGTTTGCCGCGATACTTCCAAAAGCTTCCCTATCGTTTAGGGTTGTATTGGTGGGGTCCCCCGCGCAGAACCCAAACACAAAGCAAACGTCATCTATGGAGGAGGACGCTTCTCGATACCATTCTATCAAGATCGTGAAGTTCGAGTCCGAGGTGGTTAGCTGTTTTCCACGCTCCGTTTTTAGCAACTTATACCAGGTGTCTCCGTCGAAATTGCTACCCGCGATTGGGCACTTGTCAGCGTCGGAGGCTTCGGGACCCGCGAAGGTCAGCGTATGCACGGGGGGAGATCCGGAGGTTGTTACGGAGCTTGTATTGGTTCCAACGTTCAACTCTGTCCAAGTCCCATCGGATAGGTCAACCCCGATCCACTGCTCATCTGCGGGGTTTGTTCCTAGCTTCCCGATCCACGTGGATCGGGTATTGGATACGTGGGTCCGCGCTACAGAACCGGGGACTCTCGTACTACGCATCATCAATCCGATTGCAATAGCCAAAGACGTTAACAGTGCTGGCTGTAGTGCTTGCTCCCGTAATGATCAGAGCTGTAGACGCGTTCCCCTGGATGATAAGCCCGGGGGCAATCAATACAGTCTCGTTGGGTTCGATTACGGTTTTCATCTTCGCCGTATCTCCCGAAGTCGCTCCCCAATTTACTGTCACTGTCTCACTGCTGCTGCCCGTATTACTCGCATAGAGCCAAATTTCGTCTTGGTCTGCTGCGACGGAGGGGCCTGTATGTATTGTGGTATATGTTCCGGAATCTGCTGCAAGGGTAAAGCCCACCCCATCTGTAGATCCGCTCAGAACTATTTTTGAAATTGTCGCCATTTTTTATCCCTCAACTAAAAACCTGATGATGTAACAAAGAATCCAGATCGTCATTGGAAGACCCTCCGGACGCTGTCAATTGGCTTGAACTGACAGAAATCCCGGAGCCTGCAATTGCTGTCAAGAAGTCGTCCACGCTCTCTACCTTTGGCTCTCCCGTAGCGCCGCCATCCATAAAGATAATGTGGTCCGAGGCTTGGGCAATTGTACCCGCTGCTATATTCAATACAGTAATTTCCCCGCTGGAGTTCAGCGTCAAGGCTGCGGTGCCTCCCGCTTCTGAGATGCTCCCCCCGTCGTCTATCAAGATATTACCCGAGACGGTTAGATCCGTTCCAATTGCTGCGGTGGTTGTTGTCGTGAGCGCTCCAGTTACCGCAAGAGTGGAACCATCGAACGAGAGATTAGCCTCTCCGTTTACGCCCTCAGAACCCGTAGCCGTTACGATCCTATTGTCTCCATCATTTGCGAGGGATAATCCCCCTGCTCCGCTTTTTACTCGCATGGCTTCTCCTTAAGCGTCGGGGAATTCAATTAGGATCTCTACCACGGTGGAAGCAGTGCCAGAGGCTAAGAATAGATTGTCCTGGGGGGCGGGGGTCCGATTGCTCCAAGTGACTTCAGTCCAAGAATCCGCAGCAATGGAAGCGTAATGGGAACCGATTGCAGCTCCGTCCGTCCCTGCAAAGGTAAGTTTACCCGCGTTGGTTATAAACTGAACGCTTACCCGGCTGGCGCTTTTTGGGAGGGTTACCTCCGTGAGTTCGTCAACCGTAGACGAAAGTGTAAGCCGGTAGACATAAGGGGGAGAGTTTGCGGAAATATCCAAAGCCATTTTTAGCACCTCTTTCTAAATCATATCACGAGCAGGATCCTCTACTAATAAGATCCCAATCAAAAGAGTCTCCTCAGTTTCCCATGTAACCGATTGGATCAACCCCACCCGCTCGGAGAGGGATAGATCCGAGTCAGTCACAGATACCACGTCTCCCAATCCCAGCCACCCCCAACTCTTACCCACTCGATAAGAAACCGAGCGGTGCAAAAATCCGGACGCTCTGAGCTTCCAATTCAAAACCCGGAGGACCGTATCCTCGTCATAGAGGATGGCGCTTTGGAGAGTGGTTGCTCTATTGCCAAAACGCGCCTCACTGACCTTCGCGTAGTAATTCGCCACCTCCATAGAAGCATCTGGATCGGGGGTTCCTTTGAGCACGGTAAACCGCTGATAAGTGGAGTCTACGGGAGAATATGCCCAATCAATCCGGATCTCATTGATCACAGATAGCGGGCTATTCTCGTAACTCACGGAGGAATCCCGAGTAACTCCCCCCTGAGTGCCTGCGGTAATGGATGCCACCGCTTGATCCACGGTTGCGTCCATACGCCAAACAACGGGGAACACTCCCTCCGATCCGCTCACGATAGAAACCGGAAGCAAGGGGAGGAGATTGTCCTCCACCCATTCCCACGGACTCACCGGGGAATCTATAAAACCCGAGAACCTGAAGGAGTTTAAGAACTGCTTTGCAGAACTTACCTTCCCCTGGTCCACCCGTAGAGAGGACTGCAAGAGAAACCATTCCAACAAGTCCCCTCCGCCGGTAAGTGGCTCGGTTCTTTCTTTGTTTGGAAGCGCTCCTCCTCCGTCCCACTGTATCCAAAAGTCTGTATTTGTACCCGTGATGGTGGAAGTGGTTGAGATATCAACCACGGTTACAAGCTTTCCCAACCGATCAAATACGATCTCTGGGGTGTATTCCTCGTATCTATCTGAGGTTGCGTCATAGACTTTTACCGTGGAAGCCTGGACAGCATGACCCGCAATTAACAATTTGCGCATAGGGTTTAGAATCTGAGTAGAATCGTACTCCGCGCCCAAAGCCCGGGAGCCGCTTACATCCGACGCGGAACCCGTAACGGACTTATAAATTCCAGGCTCTCCAAAAACAATCGGGTAGTATTCCCCTTCCTCTCCTTCGTAGAGATCTGCCCAAGTGTCCTCGCTTGCTCTGTGGGTAGACTTCGGAATTATCGCGGTGTCGTCAAAAGGATTTTCCTCCACGGTAAAGGAGACCGGTTCTCCCTCCGCTCCGTATTCCGGAGAGGTCAACCTCCCGTAAATGAATACCCGCCTATCGTCGTAAGAATCCCCCACGCGCCACAACGCCAGCTCGCCAAAACCCCCGGACAAAGAATGTCCGGATTCTACCAAAGCGCTAACGTCTACGGGAAAGATCACCTCATCAAAACTAACAGAGCGAGCAGAGGAGATCGTACTCATTAGAGCCCACTCCTCCCCCACGGACAGATCTGCTCCGATAAGCCCGTCCACTCCCTTTACAGTTCCGTTGTCGTCTACGGGCTCCCCTCCAGGGGGAAGAGCAAGGGAAGAGAACAGGAACTCTCTTCCCGCGTATTCCACACGGAGAAGCCAAACGAGAGAAGACCCCTCCAGCTCAGACCGGGAGAGCCGGGGCATTTTCTAAACTTCTTCCGTTATGGAAATCTTGGAGACGCGGATAACCTCGTCTATGCTCTCGTCTCCCATTACGGAATCCTTGCGAATGTTCCCGCTTATTCTCCCCAAGAGAAAATCTCTCCGACGAGTATAGACCTGTGCGTCTGTGCTGGGGTCCTCGCTTTTTTCAATGCGTGCCAGATAGACTAGGGGGGTATGCGCCCCTTGCATCTGTCGAATATATCCCTCTACCTGGCGGGGGGTCTCTCCCTTTGAACCCACGGGGAGCGTGTTCGAGGTCGTGGAGGTTTTTATGTAGTCAGGATCGGGATCGGTGTTTTGGGAGGAGTACGCATATTCGTCCACCCCATCAGCCCACCCAAACTCCACGATCCTTCGAGCGGGAGACCAAGCCCGCGATCTCCTCGTCCAGTCTCTACCCTCGGAAATCTCTACGTTTGTCTCTGTTTCAATCGAACGCCCCCAAGAGTAATCATCCGCAAAGACAAATACGGGACCAATCACGACAGAGCCGATCTCGTAGTATCCATCTGCGGTTCCCTGACTGGCTGTAATTTTGAGCCGGTAAGCGCTGAATTGACTATCTTGCTTGCAAAAAGTCCCTACCATATTGGGCGCCCAAATCTCCCCGGAGGTCCCAGATGTCCCCTCTGTCCCGTCTACGTCTTCCAAAATCAAGCGAGTCAATCTCTTTGTATCGTCGTCTATGCTCCAAGACCCTTCGGAGTGGGCTTGTATTTTTCGAGCGGAGGATCCGAAGTTAAAGGTTCCACCCTCCGCGAACTCGTCCGCGTCAAGATAAGGAGTGGGGGAGGCGGTGGGGTTGTTGAGGGAAGGTCGTACAGTGTTTCCCCTTCTTTCCCATGCCAGAGGTCCCATTCCCTCTGAAGCGTCCAAAGTTATCAGAGTTACCCAAGAGGTTGATCCGGTGTCGTACCCCTGGAGTAGTGCCTCCTTGAAGTTAACCCCAAACAGACCCACTCCTATTATTGAGTTGAGATCGTAGCTGTCCTCAGTCGCAGCGAGCGCAGAGGGAGAAAGGTATAGCGCTATAGTGTGCTCGGTTTCGTCTTGCGACCTCCACCGGATACGCGGGCTTGGGGACTCGTTCCCACCGGGCAAACAGCGAGCCAAAGAAAAATCATGGTGAACCGCTACAGAGTGTTCCTCTCCAGAAAACGCGGGACCGTCGATAGCTTGAACCTTGATCCCCCCTTCCACAAAACCCGGATCCGTTGTCGAAATATCCCGAGCGCTCAGGTCTTCAGGATTGTCTAAATCGTCTACAAGCTTCTCACCGGATAAGCCCGTCCATTCGTCCGAGCTGTGATGGAACTCGAACCAGGAGCAAGCCGCTGTTGCGTCTGCCGCAGGTCTTCCCCATTTGATCAAGTTGTTTGACTCCGGACCCACAGCGTTATTTGTGATTGAGGTACTGTTAACGTCCTCAGTCCATTCTCGATCCGTGTCGCTTCCTCTGTGCCTTGACCAAACCATGAGCCGGTCTTTGTTAAATGCTACCAGCACCTCGGTCCCACTGGTATAGGAGGTTGTCGTAATGGTTGCGATAGTGGCCGATCCGTTTTCGTCGTACACCCGGAATTGTCCAGACACAAACCGGAGGGATACGTCATAATCCGCAGAGCCATTTGCTACGCGGAGGCGCACCCCGATCCGATTAGCCGTCAAGGAACCACCGGCCGAAACCAAAACCGAGAATCTACAAACCATCCCCTCCGTATTGGTTCCGGTAGGATTGACCTCGTAGGCTACAGAGGTAGAGGAAGGACTACTCGCAGCCAAGACCAACGCCCCATCGGTCAAAGCCTCCGATCCGCTTCCGGTCTTGGTCCAGGTCGCCAAGCCCCCCGGTAGATCGAAAGGTAGCCACGTTTTATCCCAAGTGGTCTGGTTTTCGGCTATCCGTTGCGTTGTATGGAAGGGCATTGTCACGGTTGAGTACCCGCCCAAATACATGGCGCCGAGAGAGTTATCCTCGTTGCCGGGATTTGCCGCCCAGTTGTGGAGCACCACAGTCCTCCCACCTTGTCGGGTTGCTGTGAAGTTAGTGGGGCAGGTTGTGACCGTTCCGAAGTCCCACACCTTCCCCCGCTCGTCCGCTAGTCCGGATTTTCCAAGCGGGGTCCACGTATCCCCTCCGTCTCTGGATTCTATTATCTGTCCTTCGTTCAAAGCCGCAACATCCGAAGAAGCCACCCGCCCCAAGATATAGAGCACCCCCGTAGAATCTTTCCAGGAGGTAAGGTCCCCCGCCGTTATTGTGCCACTGGAAGCGGTTGCAAAGTAATCGTCGTCCTGCGCCGTGAGGACCTCAATGTCTAAAACAGATCCGAAAGGTTCAAAAGCGTTGGACACTTTTCGGACCGTAGGGATTAGAGGCTTGAACAGATTGGCTACGGGGTTGATGAAGGTAAGGACGATCCCCCCGTTGACCTCGAGCAAGTCGCAAAACTTCCCGCCTCCCTGGGTAGTGACGGCGACACTAACGCGGGCGGTGCCATCCCAAGCGTCTCCGACCGCAACAAACGAAGCCCCAAGATCGGAGGAAGCCCACTGTTGTATAACGTCTTGGGTATCGGGGGTTGTATTGTGCTGGGTAAGGTCTGAAACAAGGCACACATTCCCCCCCGCGTAGATTGCACGGAGACGCCCCAGCTCGTAGCCGTCTGCGCCTGCTCCATCTGATCCGGAGGTGTCCACGGACACAGCGAGTGCGGCCCGTGCTCCCACTGTCCAATTATCCCCGTTGTCGTCGCTGTAATGCATCCGGACGTTACCAAGGTTGTTGGTGGTGTCTTCCACCCAATGAAACAACAGCACACGCCCAGAGGGGAGCAAACACAAACACGGATAGAGAGTGTC
>Ga0209434_1000523_pt1 | contig 18540 bp, 49 predicted proteins | sample ETNvirnome_2_300_FD_184068 | JGI IMG/M metagenome (GOLD analysis project Ga0209434, IMG submission 184068) | Marine viral communities from the Pacific Ocean - ETNP_2_300 (SPAdes) (version 2) | ecosystem: Environmental > Aquatic > Marine > Oceanic | place: Pacific Ocean | collected 2013-06-22
TAGTATCACCGGACGTATCGGAGAGACCGACGATGACGAAGTTTGTTGGGTCCAGGTTCGTTAACCGAAGATAACGAAGGTCTGTGGCGATGTATTGACCGGCACCGGGGGCCGTGCTGAGTTTGAGGAATGTGGCGCTCGTTGTCGTGACCGTAACTGTTCTAGTGGACATTTCGTTGATTGACGTCGTCTGCTTGAGACGACGTGAATTAAAGGTTTGCCCATTCAGGGTCAGGGCCTCCTGAACCGTTGTGATGAGTGTCCCAGCACTCATCAGCTTACCCTCGCATCATCCAATTGAGTGGCAATCGTGATCATCTGTGGTCTTGTGAGCTTCTTTGTATCAAGACTTTCATCATGCCGCTCGAGAACTGCCTGTGCGATCGCTGGTTTATTGGCAAGAGCCGAATAGTCCATCGGCTCGAAAGATGACCCTTCAGGCTCTGACGAGTCAAATCCGGACAAGGGGGTTTCGTCATTTGAGGGAGTGTCGGGGGCAACATCCTCTGATGGGGGGTCATTGAATTCAGTATTATCGTCCTCTGGTTCGGGTTCTGGATCAGGGGCGGGGGCGGATGGGGGCGGGGAAGTAAGATGTCGAGCATCGAGCTCTTGGCGTTTTCTGGTGGAGCGTTTCATTGATGTATCGTGGGTGGGGATTTGGATGGGAGGAAGCTCCCCGGCTTCGCGGCGCATTTTCTTTGACATGGATGTATCGCGAGGGGAGGCCCATGAAACAAGAATAGAACTAGGAGTGAAAACAGCGGTGTGAGGGATGCCGGGTGGTTTTCCGTTGCCGATTAAATAGGATTCAAAGGTGTTGGCTGATTTCTGCTCGAAATATGTGTCGGAGGAGATGCGGATCTCAACTGTCATCGGATTTTCCTTTTTTCGAATGTTTAGAAGATTTCCGGAGAAGAACCTTGCGGCTGCGGATTTGAGAAACTGGAATTGCGATACAACCTACGACATTTTTGGCTGCGGTATCATAGTGAGGGGAAATTTGAACAAGAGTTTTGGTTTCTTTGGTGAGAAATCCAATAGAATAAATTTTGGAGACTTTAGCTTCGTCCTGCATTTCAGAAAGAGGAAACCAGACGTCATTAACTCCAACAGCGTCCGCCCATTCGATTAAGATGATATCATATTCCATGGGGCAATAGGGTAGTGGCTATGGGGAGGGAATGGCAAGTTCTTTTTTATTTTTCGAAGGTTTGGGTTTGAGGGTGAAGGTGAAGGGGGTTTGGTTTGTGGACGTGTGGTGACGGACTGGGATGCAAGCTACATTCGGGGCCCCATATTTGGTTTGTGGGGGCCGCCCCCCTAAAAAGCCCCGGCCCCCAGGCGCCAAAAAGGGCGCCCCCAAGGCCGGGGGCGCCCCGCTGGTGGCCTGCCTTACTTGGCGGCGGGCCGCTTGGCCTTGGCCGCAAGCTTGGCCATGTACGCCTTGTACTGGGCGCTGGCGGTAAAGGGTTGGCCGTTGGGTTGCGTTAAAGTAACAAGCCCTTTTTGCATGGCCATTATGGGGTTGTTGGCACTACACGCCAACCCGGCATTGCGGGCCGCTGCATAGTATTGGGCCACCGTTTGGCCGTTAAGGGTAACAAGCAGCAGCCACCGTTTGCTACGCTTGCTGCCTGCCCTGGCGGGCACGCCTGCCTTAAGGGCGGTAGTTGCGGTGGCTTGGTTGGGCACTGCAATTTTGCAGGCCGTTAAAACGTGGGTTTTTGTAGCCATAATTAAGTTACCTTTTTATATGCATTGCACCATTGCAATGTGGGCAAAGTGTAATACAAAGTTATACACAATGCAAACCTTATTTTGTTGCACAAATGCCACAGTTGCGGGGGCGTGACGCAGCTGAATACAACCCAGGTATAGGTCTATAGACTCTCATGAATACACTCACGCGAATTACGCGATCTCCATGATCTCCACTCTCCGTATCATCTCCATGATCTCCATCGTCTCCAGAATCTATAGATTCCATGGATACCTACATCTCCAGAATAACCCGATGCACACGGCATCGGGTGACTGGCTACCCTGTTTGGTAGGTGTCGTGCAACTCGGGGTGGTCAACCAGTGCCCGCTGCACTGCGTCATATGCGGGCTTGTACATCTCCCAGTGATTGCATGGGTCAAGGTTAAGGCCGGTCTCATAATCAAATGTGCATATGATATAGCGCCATACCTGACACCCTATGCCGTCACCATTAATCAACAGGTCCACCTTATCACCAACAAATGCGGCGTGACCAAAGTCATTGCCGTGCTGCTCATGTAGGTCGGTAAGCTCATTAACGGCGGCAACCAATTGGTCACTAGTGTACCGCTCACTGATCACACACAGCATTACGGGGTCAAGCTCAAAGCTGGTGCCCTCACCCGCGCTGTAATGTGACAGCCGCCATATAGTCTGCAGTGCTGTAGCCATGTCATTTCTCCTTATTTATTAATGCAGGGTGCTTTAGTCAACGTCACCACGCCACCGCTTAGTCTTTACCAACTCAGCAGCCGACGGGCTGCGCTGCTTGGCGGGTATTGTCAGTAGAACCATACGCGCCGCCAAATACTTTATCGTGCGACGCCACAGGCTTTGTGTCTGTATATCATGTGGCAACGCAAACAGTATCGCTAGACCATTGGCTATGTCCACCATATCACGGGGCGGCCATAGGGCAATCGCCGCAAAGGCGTGGTCAACAGCAATTTGGTCATATGCGCCGGGGGTTGCCAGCATGTCCCAAGCTTCACGGGCCTCACGCTTTAGCGTATTGGTATTGGTTTGCATCTGCTTACTCCTTATTTGCCAATGTAATACATTATGGCCCAGTCCTTATTTATCAGGCAACAAGTTTAATTGGTATTGGTTTGCATCAGCCAGCCAAGCAATTCGCCACTCCACACTTGGCGGTGCTGGTCACTAAGGGTGTGCAACTCAGCTTTGCCCTGCATGTGGTCACCGGGGCCAACCAACTCATCCTCTGCTAACTCACTATATGCCGCTAGCACTTGGTCAGCGTACATGTACGCGGGCATAAACGTAGTCTCTTGAAGGTAGTTGCCAATTAGCGCAAGGTCAACAGCCTGTAGCCAGTCAAATGTGGCCATGCCATACTCAAACGTAATGTATGTAAACTCCTGAATGAGTTTACACCGCCGCCCTATGTCAGCCCAAACCAGCCGGGCCTCATATAGCCGTGCGCCCAGTGCAAACTCATTGTCACACACTATGTTGTCAACATTAAGCATCAACATGCCTGCGGCAAGTAACTCACCGCAGTCAAGTTGTGCCAATTGCTCACGCTTAAAGCCCGGTGCCTCAACACTGTGCATTAGGGCATCAACTGCTATGTTTTGTCGTGCTGTAATATTTGGCATAACGTACTCCACTAAGGTTTATGTAATACATTGTGGCGCAGTCACCCCAACTCACGCAACAAGTTTATTCGTCTATAGATTCGTTAGAGTCTATGGATTCAATAGAGGTCTATTGATTCACACGAGTCACGTGATTCAGGCGAGGGGTCATGCGAGTCTCGCGATCTCCATGATCTCCAGAAGTTGAAGTTAGAATCTATAGAATCAGTGGATTCTATAGAGTCAAGCGACAGGATTCCCATCCTCATCAATCACTATGCCTGCATCCTTGTAGAGTTTCTGTAGATCCTTGAGCTGAGCCACCGAGAGATTGGACAGGTCAATCTTATCTCCATCACTCACTCTCGTCTCACGAAGGACCTCTGTCTTCGTCACATATCCACGGTTCCTCCCCAAGGTCTTAAGAGCAAAGGTCACAGCTTTCAGGTCTCCATCCTCAATGGCTGACCTGAGTTTCTCCTCCGCAAGATCCAGGAGATCTTCTCTATAGGCCAGGACAATATTCTGAAGCTCCACCTTATGATCGATCATGTGAGTGAGTTCAAGGTATAGGATACTCAGGTCCTTCGCAACGAGTCTCACGTTCCCTTTGAACTCATGCAGCTTTTCAGCTATCAAATCACTCGGGACAGTTGATGGTCTTTTGGTCATGGACTTCTGGTTGATTTTGTCTTTGGTCTTGTTGATCATTGGTGGTTTTTCCTGCTGGGCTAAGTTTCAGAAAGCTGGAAGTCGGGGACGCTAGATTTTTGCCGTATAGTTCACTCCTATATGTTATTATAACATAGACCTTGCCTCGCGCGCGACCCCGTTCCCCCCATTTTAACTATTGTATTCTCCTGTAATCCATGTTAAGCAAACCCGATTTTGTAATACGAGCCAATACGATTTTCCCCATTACCCACTCAACCTCAAAAATAAAAACCTTTGGTCCCAACCACTTATACCATGAGTATTGGCTCGTATTACAAGCCAATACATCGATTACCCAATAAATCCAACCACTTAGCCTTCAGAGTATTGGTATTGGCATCCCAACCTCTCGATCTCTCTCGATTTTTACGTTGAGCACATGCCAATACCAATACACCCCCGTGAAGCCTAATCCTTTGATCTTAAAGGATTAAGACCGTATTATCTCGTATTGGCTCGTATTACATGAACTATAAGACATTGTAATGCTTAACTCTTTTAATGCTAATAAAGACTAAAAAGCTCCAAATCGGTATTGGCTCGTAATACGCGCCAATACATACGCCGTCCTTTAAAACCAGGCACCTACACCACTCTCTCTGAGCACAGCTCCAACGCACCCCATTCAACCCATTGGTAACAAACACTTTTTGACAAAGAACGCATATTTGGCCTCCACAGCCAAAAACCCCGAGTTACTCCCTATTATTTGGCACTCACTTAGATAGACAAAAAACGTTCGATAGACTGTAATTAAATTACAATTGCCATCCCTTCTCCCTATTCGTTCAGATAAGCAGTTGCCAAAGCAGCATCTAACTGACTATGAAGCCGAGCGACTATACTCCCATCAAAGATCAAGTAGACAAACTTACCATCTTGATAGTACAGAGGCTCCGACATATTGACATGCATGCCGCAGTCGGGAGAAGTGTACCACTCATTCAGAAACTTTGATATCCGAACGGCGACGCCTGCCCCTTGAGCCTCACCGAAGGGACGTAATGGCTCAGCTGGATTCACTATTTGATACATGGTATCAGTCATTGGGATAATCATCACATTCGCGCTGTCCTGCAGTCACAAACCGCAGCATCGGACCCAACGCCTCAAGTTCCACATCATTATAGTCTGAAAGCATGGCCAGCACGCCCTCGCTAAACCAAGTGTCTTCAAGAGGCCCATCAACAGAACTATCAATGATATCGGCCAACAACTCCGCTTCAGCACAATTGCACTCACCTGTAACACCGTCCTTAGTCAGCCATACATCAGCCAAGGCCAGCAGCCTCTGTGATGTCTTAGCCAAGGCAGTGAGCTCCACAATGGTACTATTAGTGAGCCGCGAGTTCTGATGTTTAGCTGCCGCTCCAATTTCACCCCATGTATGGGTAGTCATTTGCTTTCTCCTTGCTTGTTAATGTAATACATTATGCCACAATCCCCCCAGCTCACACCACAGCTATTTCGCTCCAATGATAATCCCAAAACAAAAAAATCCCCCAGTCACACGGACTGGGGGCAAGTTTGGCTACACTCTCATCATCATGGTTTCCTCGGCACCAAACACCTCACGCTTTCCGCACTCATAACACTCGTAGTTTCGTGCGTCAGGTTCGCACCCATCGTGGTCTGCGCCACACGCGTGACAAAATCCTGGGTTCTCAATGCTAAACATGGACAGCTTACATCCTTCAATAACTCGCTCGTCTGTAATGGACTCATGCATGCGATACGACATAGCTTTCTCCTTTCTAATTAAACAATGTAATACATTATGCACCACTCCCCCACCCTCACGCCACCCCTATTTCGCTCCAGTGACCAGCTATAAAGTCTGCTGAATCACAGATTCAACAGATCTGCAAAGGGTAAAAAGAGACCCGGTCACACGGACCGGGCCTGAGTTTGGCTACATCTCCCCCCAGCCAGCTGATGCTAACCACGCGTTATCAGCGTCTGTATTAGCTTGGTGTCGTTCTATTTCTGCCATAGCCTCTTGGTTGTTCAAACAAGAATCACACGTTACTCTCATACCGTGATGATTGGTTTCACCACACTTCATTTGGATAACTTTAGTATCGTAACGACCTCTTGGAACCACGACGTCTACGGGTTTACAGGACATAATGTACCTCCTTATGGAAAGATTGCCATCATTCAATTAAGGGAATCTACGATTCCCTTAAGCTGCTTTCTCCTTAGGAGCCGAGTACGCCTTGTATTCATCGGTCTTTAGATAGTCAACACCTTCCGGCGTTTTAATCACAACCAACCCTTTCTCGGCGGCCAGGATGGGATTGTTTTTGGAGCAGGGAATACCCGCATCCCTCGCCGCCTTGTAGTAATCGCCGATGGTTTTGCCCGACATGCCGACGAGGATTTTCCAACGCTTGGCCCGATACGAATCCGCACGCGCCGGGATCTCTGCTTTGACATTCGGCACACTGATAACACTGCCAGTCAAGATAGTCGACCGAACCCGCTTGGTCCCGGTCTTCGTCTTGGTCGCCTTTGTTTCTTTCGCCATAACACTTTCTCCTTTCTAGTGGTGCAATAAGTTATGTTCTTAGAATACCACACTCCCCAAACGTCGCACAAGCATTATTTCCCTCGGATGAGCGAAATAATTAATCGACACTATATATACGCGCTAGGCCGCATATCATGCGACCTACACCGACGGCCCAACGGGCGAAACTTAGGCGGACAAGCAGTCCACCTAAATAGCGGGCTTGCCAGACCGCCCATGACTGTAATACAATACTATACACCAACAAAAGGAGACTCCCATGGCTACATGCAGATTAGTTGTTTTCGGCACAGTGGGCCAAGACCCCAAAGAGTTTGTTCAGGAGATCTATGAAATAGACACCGACGCGGTCTCTTACTCAGCCTCAATAATGGGTGATTGGATTATTGCCGCAATGGCCAAACCCGAAACCACCCGCATCGTCGTTAAAAAGGTAAACCCATGACCCATTCAGACCCATTCGTTCAGAGATACTCTTTATTTCTGAACCTGCACCCCCACAACGACAACGTCCTCCTGGAGTACCTAGGCCAAGTCAACGGCCACCACATCCAATACTCCGTATTCAACTCCTTCACCGCTATCTCCATCGCCTTTAAAAGCGTCCGCCACATGTGGGAAAATCACACCCACATGGGCGAGCAGGGCATGGTTGAGGCCACACGCGGCAACGTCGGTCTCATTTATTCTTTAGGATACCCAAGTCCGCGCTCAGGCGAATGGCGAGTGTCCATGCTGGCTCCCAAGTCCCGCACCCAAGTCCACGAGACCACCCTAAAGGACGAGGACCCAATACCAGCGATGCTTGAATACCTGCCATATGTCCAACACGCCCCAGGCCATCCCAACGACATGGCCTACGACGCCTGGGACACTGCATCCCCGGGATGGTAGCCCCACACTTGCCTGACCAAACATGAATATGCTAACCTGTATAACATTGTAAACGGAGATGTCCACATGTACATGAAAGAAGTAGCAGTCAGGTTTGACAATCTATACCAGGCCTTTTCTGAAGTGTGGTATGGAAACAGCATGAGTCATACAGCCGGTTTCCAGAGCTGCAATTGGCAGATCCCCGACACTCATATCCCAGACCTGCCCGCTATCAACAAGGCGCTGGGCGACCTCACCCCAGATGAGCTGGAAGCCTTTTGTTACGGTGATGAAGCCGAAGCAAATCTTATTTCCTTTCGCTTGCCAGCTCTTAGACAAGCCCACGAACTCTTAGGTACATTCTTTGAAGAAGGAGGACCATACTAATGTCCTACGACACAGATCACGCCGGATGGTTACTCGCTGCCAGCGCACCATCCAATATCGCCAAAGGTGAAAAGATATACGAAACTTTAACCCGTCCCGAAAAGCAAGAGGCCCTCGCTTATCGCGACATGTGCCTTGACATTTACGCCTGCCACGCCGATTACGATAGATGCGAACCTGATGCTCGTAACTATAAATGTCACGAGTGCGGTGAACGTCAAGTATTTGGTGCTGAGGAAACTATGATGCCTGATACCCTATACAGGTTCCACGCCTTTTACGACAACACCGTGCCCGACATGATTCTTGGTTATGGCACTCTTCTCGTGGGCAAAATGATCATCAACACTGTTGAAGATCACCCCACCATGTGCTCTAAGCTGGAGGGCACTGACATCCTAGCCACCCCAGTCCAGACCAAGGACCCCACCCACATTTTCGTCTTCGATAAATGGGAGACATTATGAGCTATCTTCAAGAATGCCCCTGCGGCTCCGGCGAGTACCCCGAAGCGATCTACGATGCTCGCGGTATCTTCGTCTCCTACGTCTGCGACAAGTGCAGAAAGGAAAAGCTCTCCAAATATCGCCCTGAGATCTTCACCGACAGCCAATACTGGCACGACGAACCCTTATAGGACCCATTCTAATGATCACTAAAGCTCAACAGCAGGCTCTCTTAGCCATCTGGGACCGCAACTCTCCCACCAACCCACCGACCTACCTCGCATTCCGCAGGCAGGTCCAACCCGGACCCGGATGCATCCTGATTCCTTGGTCGGGCATGTGGCTCGGCATCGAACCTGACGGGTACACCCACTCATGACCGCCGCCGAACGTCGAGTAGTGACCATGTCCCACGCCACCAAGGCTCGATTCAATGAGCTCCACACCATCCTTCAATCCACGTCCACCCATAAAGTCACACATGACGAAGTCATGCGCCTGTTACTCACCCACTACCTAGGAGACGATGATGCCTAACTTTATATCACTGAAACGCTTCATCTTCAAAGACAACGAGCCATATGGAATGGCAGCCACTCCACACACCGCAAACTATATCGTCCGTCTGCTGCGTGAGTTCCCCGCCACCCTACTCATGGAGGAACAGCCCGACGATCGCTATGATGTCACCGACGACTGTGTCATTACCCATCTACAATCCGAAGCCACCGTGGCCATCATCAACGACCTGCTTGATGCCCACATTGTCAACCGCCTACTTAACAGGGACAAACCAGAATGACCCAATTTAAACCCTTCACCGAGTCCGACCACGACGCCTTCATGGGTGTAGAATCAGACACCCCACTTATAGCCGAGGACGAGGACAACTTATTTGTTCTGGATGACCACGTTCTAGTGGTTGTATCCACACATCCAGGGGAACCAGAAACTAACTTCATGCTCGGCGACTTACGAGCCATACTTTCTGACTATCCTCACCTTGGCCCGGCTCTTATCCAGGCCCTCACCCCCAACAAGGACCAGTAACATGGGAATTTACATCAACCCCCCCGATCAATCCAAAGAAGATTTACTCACCAAGCACGCCCACACCATCTCCCGTGAAGAGTTCCTCGCATTTGACGACTTCCTCGGCCCCGACACCATCATTTGCTTCATTGACAATAGTGATTTCACTGCCGCTCACGTCTCCTACTGCCCCGAGGAACGTGACCGCGTATCCGACCCTGACGGTATGGAAGGTCGGCCACACATTTTCTTCAAGATACCCAAAGCAGCTCTCAAAGGCTCCATCCCCGAGGGGTTATGGTCATGATCTGTGCCCACTGCGACACCCCATACGATGATGACACCCACCCGTACACAGACCCGGCAACCAATCGCCCGATCTGTCCCCAGTGCCACGATACCCTTCGGGCCGCGACCGAAGGTCTCTACCTCGCGGCCCCATTCGACGAGCATGACATCCCCCACTTGGAGGACTTCTGATGACCTTCACAATATGGAAGCGGGTCAAGACCTACCCGCCCCGAGAACAGGCCATCGCCGAACTGTTTAGTCTTGGCGCTGTTCAGACTTCCCACCCTGACTTTGTGGGCGACCCACCCCCAGCCACCTATGTTTCACCAGAATACAGAATAGAGGAGGACTCCGAATGAAACATAAGCCTTCAGAAGAAGAACCAGTGGTGGACACCAATGCTGACGAACTGTTTGCGAAAGCTCAAAGAGAGCGTAGAGCTGAATTAGAGCGGAAACGTGTTCAGCATTGGTGCCGCCGAGCAGCTCGAGATACATGGCGTCGTTGGTTCGCCAAGAAAGGACTCCCATCATGAAAGTAACATTCCCCTTTAGCCACGGCGACAATGATTTTATGGTCACCGCCGAAGTATCCCCCATTATCCCCGCTGTCTTATATCCAAATGACAAAGCCCACCCTGAGGAAGGTGGCGAAGTCGAAATCCTTGATGTTGAGCTCCAAGGCAAATTTGCGCCGTGGGACGTATATGCCAGAGTTTCAATAAATCCCCGTCGTCCAGCTGCCTACATGCCTCTAGAAGAGCTCATGATGGACGCAGCCCGAGAAGTGGAGCCTGAATAATGAGCTGGTTAATTGATCTTATCATTCGTCTTATCACTATCCTTTTCTAGGAGGATAGTGATGACTCCGGTTGATTATCTAGAAGCGATACTTAATTTTATCGCCGACATAATAGGAGAGTTACTATGAAAACTGATGAAGAACTAAAGCAGCTTGCTAAGGATGTGTTCTCTGATAAAGTATTCACTGATCGCCACATCCCCAATGGTGATTCAACATCCATAGCTATGATATTCATGCCGTTAGCTTTGATGGATGAAGATGCTGTTAAAGCTCTTGAAAAGAAAAATCCAGTTATGATTTATGAATACATGGACAAGGCAGGTCCACGAGGCATTAATGGACATCCAAATTTTTTCTCCTTCCAATTTCTTACTGAAGAGGAAATGCCTCGTTTTATAGAGTACTTTGGAAAAATCAAAGAAGCATTGGAGTCTGTGTAATGCACAATGATTCAATCATCTTTCGTCGTAAGGAGCAAGGCCAGGTCCTCGGACCCTACACCCCAGACACCCCATTCCTGTTCCATATTACTCCACATATCCTTGTTACTTCTGATACAGGTAAGGATATCACAGAGCCATTTCTGTTTTGGCTTACACAGAATGCCGACCGCTTCCTTACTGAGTCAGGCTGCATCCCCAAGCCTAAGCCCGCTTGTGAATCATGTGGTCGCATCTTAGACGTGGGGGGTGATCCGTTGTCTCTCGCTGTCAATAAGGAAGATTGCTTTGCATGTGCTAATCCCGAAGACATCTGGGTGAAGCGAATCCTCGCTTTGGAGAAGACCAAATGATTCCCCTCTTCGGTAAGAATCGCAAGAAATGGCCCAACAAAGAGACCTACAACATGCTGAGTCACTTTTATGAAGCGTGGATGCTTTATGGTAAGACTTATAAGAATTCTTGGGCACGCCGCCATGAGAAAGCATCAACGTTGGCCAAGTTTTATGACTTGACCAAGGTTGATGGAATGGTTTCATGTGCCGAGCATTCCTGGGTTATCTACAAAGAGCATTGGATCCTTGACCCTGGCGCCTATCACATCGGCATGTTACATTGCACCGAAATTATACTTCGGTCGTCCCCGATAGGCTACCTCTACAACCCCGCCCAACTCCCCTACACATGCCGCCCGAAACCCTATGTCGTAGACCGTTTACTCAAATGTATGGAGGAAACCCATGAACCTTAAACACTATTCTCCTGAACCCATAACCCACATTCGCCCTATCGCCCGCCCGCAAGTTCCAGGAATGAAGCCCGATGGGTTCTGGCTTTCTGTGGAAGACGACCCAGACGAAGGATGGGCTGTGTGGTGCAACAGTAACGACTTCGGTAGCCTTCATCACACCTACACCGTCACCTTAGACCCGAAAGCCAACATACTTAATATATTTAATTCCACAGACTTAAGAATATTCACTAAAGAATACGGTAATAATGACACTCATTGGAATAGTGCGATACACTGGCCACGAGTAGTTGAAGAATATCAAGGTATCGTGATTGCTCCTTATCAATGGTCCTGCCGCCTGGATGACGACACCTTCTGGTATTACGGTTGGGATTGCGCGAGCGCATGTATCTGGGACACATCAATCCTTACATTGGAGAAAACAGATGGATAAAGTATTCATATGGGCACGAGCCTACATTATGGCCATGTCGAACGATGATCTTGACTGGCTCAAAAAGATGCAGCATGTAACCACGATGGAACAAACCTATTATTCCAGTTTACACACCAAGGTTGAAATACCTACAATACAAGGTAATACAAATGTTGGATAAAACATATCTATTCCGAGCTGATGAGGATATCTCAGCTATGATTGAAATTGAACGGCTTCGCATGGAGAAACTAATTGGCGCACCTGTGAAAAATTCTGCCGCTATCCGTTCACTTATCACCCAAGGCGCCTACACCCCAAAAGGAGAACCCGAAGATGACGACGAATGAAATTCTAGCCAAGGTCCAAAAGCTTCTGGCCTTGTCTACTTCACCTAATGAACACGAAGCATCCCTTGCTACTGAAAAAGCTCACGAACTTTTAGCTCAGTACAATTTAGTTCTTGCTGATGTGCCCGAGGGTAAGCAAGAGGCCGATGCCAAAATAGGCAAGGTTGATGCAGAGTCAAAGCATCAGTCCCCGTGGGTCCGCCACCTTTGGAACTCAGTGGCCCGCCTGTACTTCTGCAGCTATGCTGCTTCTGCCAGCAGGCATCGTACTCAACATGTTATCGTAGGGTCTCCTGCGAACACCGCCACGGCCATCCACATGGGACACTATTTGCAGGACACAATTATACGACTGGCCAAGGTTGAATGCTATGGCGAAACCAATCGTTATAAACAAGCGTTCATTAAAGGATGCGCCATGCGGGTCACAGCTCGATTGCATGAACGTAAGGCTAATCTTGAGTCCGGTAAGGAAACCATCACCAATACCGGCAACCTTCCCATGATATATGAATCTAACCAGCATGCTCTCGATGCCTTCACCGCCAACCTTGGGTGGACCAGCGGTCGCAGTCGGCGTATGAGCCATTCATCGGCTGCTGGTCACGCCGCTGGCAGATCTGCCGGTAACAACGTCGGCCTTGACCAACAGGTCGGCAAAGCCTCCCGCTCCACACAGAGGCAGCTAACATGATCTCAGATATCGACCAAAAGATTGCAGACTTTGCAGCCGAGCTATTTCAAGAAGCTGAAGATGAGGAGGACATAACAAATACAGTTCATGGATTTGTTGCTGCGATTGCCGCTCATATAGAAGTGGTGTCTTTAACTCCAGAGACTGTCGCTGCCAACTTCGCCATTGTTCATGGGATGTTGTTGGAAATGGAGTTTGATTGTCACATGCGCTTTAAAGATAGAAAGTTGAACTAATGAAATATCCTGAACTGATGGCCCTGCTCAACAGCACCGGCCACACCCTTCGGGCCGTGAGCACCGCTAAAGTCAACCGACGCCTGTATCCCCGGCCCCAAGGCCTCTATATCCTTGAAGGCCCCCGCCCCGGCGAATTCCGCACCTTGGATGACGTCGCCACCCATTTAAAGGAGACCACCCATGCGAATCTATAAATATGAAGTCGATCTCACGAACCCATGTACCGAAATGCCTCAAGCCGCTAAGATTCTATCGTGTGCTTATCAGGGTGACAATCTCATGGTGTGGGCACTTGTCAACGAAGAAGCTCCTCTAGTTACCCGAGACATTGTTATCTACGGCACCGGCCATCCCGTGGAGGAGATATATGGATTCTCCTTTTTTATCGGCACAGTATTTCAAGGCCCGTTTGTCTGGCACCTGTTTGATGGTGGTGAGATCTAAACACCCCATTATCTCTCAAAAAAAGGGCCGCATTCGCAGTGCGGCCCTTTTCTTATGGAATTGGCCCCCTTACAGGGGACCAAAAACTGTCAACATGCCCGTAACGGCCCCTGGTGCCCCGCACAGGGCAAAGAGCCCTTTTTGGTGCCTACCCTACCCGGCGCCCCCACTCTACACGTCGAGCGGGGCAAATACGGGGCCACTTTTATAGAAAACACCCCCATTTTAAGCAATTAATCTCTGCCCTTGCCACCATTCGGCCATCTATTTCCATATAGCATGTAGAACATAGCGCTCGTGTATCGGTTATCACACTATTCTCCTATTAAAAAGTATCCTTGACCATAAGTGTGACCAATGGCCACCTTCTTCTTTCGTAGTCTCCATATATACACATGGATAATTTTATAATCACTTATTGGCCCCCCATCCCCCCGGCTCTTATAGAGCTCATTAAAAATTTCTTGAGGTCTCGTAGGGCGGGGCGCATTTCTCTTCAATATGTTAACAATATTGATTTCTTGACCAGTGAGCTTATTGTTCTTCAACTCGCATCTCCAACGCCGCAATACATATATCTATCGCACTCCCCGCCCCGCCAGCCCCGAGCGTTATAGCATCCTCCCTGTTTGTTGTATAGTGAGGCACATGATCCAGAGTTACAGGTGCCTCCCCCCGCTCCCATGCATGCCCCATCACTAGATACATGGCATAATCCAAATTTCTAGTCCCCACTATCACCCCACGCATGTGATTAAGCAAGATCTGAATCATTCTTATATTCGAATCTCTCAATTTCACCCATAAAATTATCTCTAATGATTTGATCTGTCAAATCATTATAGTACCCTTCCCAGGGGCCGTGCTTACTCTTATTCTCGATATCCATACCGAGCCCAATGTCTTCCAACTTAAAGACATCGTTAACGACATCTTTCCCACCTTCTTGGAACCACGAGAGTTGTGATTCCAACATCCCCTTCCCGGGCCAATAGGCTGGACCCGTGGCCCGAAGGGGCAGCTCTGTGAGGAACCATTCAAACCCGTCTTGCTGCCGTGCCCTCACCTTCACGGCTGCAACCTCGCTCTTGCTAAAACCATAAGTTCCACTAGATATTTGCAAGAAGAACGAATACATGCTCACCATACGAGCCCAGGGATTACGCACCACTGCGAACGATAGACGCCGCCCATACTCTTCCTCCCCCATCACATCGCGGATCTGCATGGCGGTCACATGCTTTGGTATCACATGCCCTCGCAAGCGATTGGGCACCCCGCCTTCGGCGCGCAGCTCCCGCGTGATCGATGTCCCCCCAGTTTTAGGAACATGCACAAAGACTTTATCGCTAGTTATGATCATGAGAAGTCCCAAGTCTTGCTGAACCGATAACCGTGACTATCTATCTTATCCGTGTGATGTGTCCGAAGTGCGGGGCGTCTATATTGGGCGCAAATAAGATTGCCTAGAAATTCATACAGTGTTTTTTCTTTTCCGTATTCATCCATAATTTTTAAACCCTTGTCGCGAGACTTCATGAGAAAATCCACCCAGTCTCCAAAGCAGTAGACTTGCTCAGGACTATAGGGTGCAAATAAAAATTTCCATCCCGCGCTTTGTTTGCCGATATGAATTTGCTCAGGCTGAAGATGTTGGCCGCATGTGTCACACGTTTTGTCATTCACAAGGTAGTAATTCGTGCCCATTACTCTTCCTTTCCAGTTAAGTCCGCCAATTTTCGATTGGCGTCCGTATTCATCAATTTGTTACGGGTGATAGTCTCTGCTCCTTCAGCAATCTCGCTGGAGGAACGGTCCTCAAACGTAGCACTCAGCTTAAGGCTATCCTTATCCAACTCCCGCACATCCACGCCCAACTCCCGCAGCTTTTTCTTCCGGCCCTTTGCCACGATAACAAGCTGATCATGACCTTGCGCTAGCTCTTTATATCGAGTGCTTGCTTGCATTTGCTGAGCGCGTCGAGTATCCACATTTTGACGAATATGAAAATTTTCTTTTTCAAGTTCCCGTATTCTACTCCACGGCCACATTAGCTTCCTCCTTATAGTCTGTACATGCATTCATGAATCCTGTTGGACCGCAATATCCAAGTTCAATATGTGGTGCGTCTTCAGGGCAATACTTGTCCATGTGTGGAACTTGAGCGGGAGTTACATACCATCTCCATCCCATGCAATTTGTCGTAGCGCAGTGTCCATGATCATTGACATTGTAAGGGCAGAATTTTTTAAAGCTGATTCTAAAGAATAACTCATCACTGCATAACTCCATGAAAGATAGTTTGAATGACAGATGGCCAATTCTTATTTGTAGGCCATTTTTTGAAATAGCTATCATCTGTAATACCGTGTTCTTTAGCCTGAACAACCTTGCTTCCATGCCATAGATAAAGAAAATCTCCTTTACCCTTACGAGGTCCATCAAATTTATCACGAGCCAGAATCCAAGTAGTGCCTCCCGCTCGTATGCGCCTATGGTGCCATGAAACCTGTTCGGGCTGCAAATCTATTTGTAGCCCCTTCACTATCTTTAACTCCACCCAGAGTTCCTTACTATGATAGCAAAGATTCACATCAGGAATCCCACGCCCCGTCGACCCTGTCTCTATGCGCTGATGATCACACCCTATTGGCAGATGTTTCTTAAACAATTGCCACAGATTCTTTTCCTCAGCATTCATGAATCTTCCTCATCTCTGTTGGCCCCAATGATTTCAGTATCTAATTTTTCCTTACACTGCGGGCAGTGCGGACCATCCTGCATGACGAGTACATTATTCCTTGGATAAATCATACAATTGTGGCAGAAAAATTCAAGGGGCTCCTGTTCATCGGCCATCAACTCATCCATTCCTCAATTATCTGAAAGCTCTTGCATACGCGCTCAGCTTGGTCAATTGCATCGTGCTTCGCGCTATGCTTCACAGTATTGTTTCCCTTGCCTGGGTTGGCGATGCGCCAGAGGGTGCGGGTGTCCATGATGTTCCAGAAATTCCAAGGAATAGGCGCACCTATTTGACGGAACAGATCCTCTAGGATGGGGATATCGAAGCCCGCACCGTTGGACCAAACCTTACGAAACTTGAAGGACCATGAGTTCTTATTTAGCCACGTCTTAATTTCATCACAAAATTGATCTAGAGGAATTCTTTCCTTTTCTGGCTTGAATGTTTCGGCTTTAGCTTCGTCGCCCTGTTTGTCCCACCAATCTAAAGTGTCCTGTAGAGTTGTTCTGTCACAGCCGTCTGCTTGCTCTACTAAGGAAGGGTAGAAACAAGTGGCGGTGTCCTTCTGGACGACACCGGTCTTTGGGTCGAACGCCACCATCCCACAGCTTAGAAATTGGGTTCTGGGCTCTAGTCCTAATGTCTCAAGATCAATCATCACTTCCATTGGTCATTTCCTCTTGTATTTCTATGATTAAAGTTTCAGCAAGACGAGTTCGTGCCGCCATGGGTCCGAGCTCCTTTGGCTTTATTTTGCCCTTAACGATAGCTCGGCTCAATTGGCCTACATTCATGGCTAAGAGTTCTTCAGCTCGCTCAAGCTTTTCTCTAATTGTCACCGTCTATCTCCTTAGGCGATCCAGGAACAATGGCGAAGCGGCACCGAATATTACCTTCTCCATCTTTTTTCGGAAATAATCTCACGCACACAGTATTTCCCTTCGCCTGCAAAGTGAGTAGCGTTTTCAGCTTAGAGAAATATTGCTGCTCAGAAATGGGATACGGGCCACTACACCCTTCTGATTTAAACTGTCCATTTTTATAGGTTAGAAAGTGTGCTTGACTTCTGTCCTTGAATAGAGCAAATGCCCGAGTAAATTCATGCGGGTGAATTTCGGCTCCCGCCTTACTGACAACATCCCGGAACTGTTGCTCTAGATCAAACGGTTCCATCATGACCACTCTTTAACTGCGTGAGCCATCGCGTCACACCAGCCAAAGAACCACCACCAGGGATCCGTAAGCTTTTCTGGATTTGGACCGGCATATGGATTAGAGATATTAGATTCTCCATTTTCATATGCATCCCAGCCCTGCTTATATTCGACTGAACTTTGAATTTCTTCGCTAAGTCCTGACATTGATCATCTCCCCTGGGTTCACACCGTCGGCCTCACCATGCACTTCAGGATTATAAGGCTCCTGCTTAAGAAATCCAAACTGAAGGGCCAGCCGTTCAAATTCTCCATAATCCAGCACACTTGCTCCATCTTCCATGAAGTGCGCCCAGATCCTATCAAACATAGTCCTCAACATGACTCCAGGCGGCTGCATACTTTTCTCAATGGGTTTGTCCTTCAAACCCATTGCCTCAATCTCTTCCGATGGCCTCGCTCCATCAGCAATATCGGACAAAGAAATATCCGTGTCAACCACCTCATCAAACGCCCCCGCAGCAGGAAATCCCGTGTTAGGGTCTATCATTGCCTCTTCTTCCAGCCCCAACGCCTCTTCATCTACAGCGTGGCCATCACCACTTTGATCCTGATGATTACCACAATACTCCTCACCTTTAATCGCTTCAACCTTGCAGGGGTTTCCCGCAACTGTCGTCCCTTTACATTTAGGCATTCACTTGTTCCCATGTCAATTTTTTAAAACTGGCTTCACCCCATGTGCGGCCAAACTCTACGTCTACGACTACAGGTACCACGAGTTCAACTGCGTGGACCATTATTTCTTCCACCCTGCGCCAGAGGCGTTCTTCTCCTATGGAGACATCCAGTTCGTCA
>Ga0209434_1000525_pt1 | contig 18413 bp, 19 predicted proteins | sample ETNvirnome_2_300_FD_184068 | JGI IMG/M metagenome (GOLD analysis project Ga0209434, IMG submission 184068) | Marine viral communities from the Pacific Ocean - ETNP_2_300 (SPAdes) (version 2) | ecosystem: Environmental > Aquatic > Marine > Oceanic | place: Pacific Ocean | collected 2013-06-22
CCCTCTAGCCGAGGATTTTTTATTCTGAGCATATGGGTTAAAATTACTCTCTACTTGCGCTACAGCATCCACTAAAACATCAGGATGCACCGATAGTCTATAGTTGAGGTCCAGAATAATCCCCAGATTATCATTAAATTTAACAGAAGGGGTTAAATCTGGCCCATCTTCTACATCTTTAAATTCTTCATCTTCAAAGTCACCTATTTCTATAAAAGGGTCACGAAGGTCGAATCTTCCAGAGTTAATCTGTCTGCCAATGCTGAATACGCTACCTTTTTTCCTATTAGTAACCATTTATTTCTTCTTCCTCTCCTGGCTACGTTGGGCTCCAGAGATTAACCTACTTTCTCTCTTAGTATCCCCTAGAATATTTGCCGCTGCATATTTTCTTATCAGAGTCTCAGAAGGATTATTTATGCCTTTACCTTCTAGAAACTCTGTATATTTCTGTAGGAAAGTTTTCCCTGAACTTACATCTAATCTTTCTAAAAATGAGTTTGCAACGATAGCAGTAGAGGCTTGCTCATTACTCATTCTTTTTCTAGATAATCCTACTCTAGTAGTACTAGTCCACGGAACAAGGTCCCAGACATAATCATCAAAGCTAATTGGGGCCAATAATTCTCTAATCTTAGATGATATCTCAGGGTCCGTAGGTACTTTTTTATTATCTTTCATACTAAGTCTAACCCATGATTTTAACTCTGCATCCATAATTTTAAATTGGTCAGGAGTTAGCATCTTTTTGGGTTTTCCCCTTACATCCCGAGTAGGCTGCGCTCTAGTCAATAAAGTTGTAGCCCTAGTATAAACACTTGACTTGTTCTCATTTGAATCTATCTCGTCTAAAGCTGTTATCTTATTTCTTTCGATAATTTTAAATTCATTCAGAGTAAGATTAGGGGCAACTTCATCTAAGTTTACTTCCGCTTTTTTCTTAGTTGATAGTGCGATTAGCTCCCAGAAAGTTTTACCATTAGTGACAGATAAAAATCTATTACCACTGGCAATACCTTTTACTACATTAGCGAGGTTTTCGGCCCTACCACCATTAGATAAATAAAAGTTTAATGCAGCAGGAGCTTTTTTCCTTATACTAGGAAACGAGTTACCTGCAACCGCTAACTCCATAACTGTTTTTTTAGCTGCTTTGAATTTCTCAGCTTCATCAGCTTTTTGTAATGTGTGTCTCTGATATAATTCTGTAAATACTTTATCTCTTACTTCTAAATCTGTTAACTTTTTAGCCGCTTTAACTTGCTCACCAATCGTAGCAAACTTAGAAGTAATCCTGTCCACTTCCTGTAGAGCGATTTTACTGTTAGCGATTTCTTCTTTCCTCCTGAGAGCTGCCTCACTCCTAGATGCGGCAGCAAATATTTTTCTAGCTTCAATTTTTAATGCTTCCTTATCCTCAGCTTTATGCCTACTTTTATCTATAGCTTTTAAAGTATCTACCTCATTTTTACGTAAATTAATAAATTTATTTATGTTGGTATCTACTACAGTTAATCTCGCCCTATCAGCTTCAGCCTCTTTTAATGCCCTAGCATATTCTGCACTTCTAGCATCTAACAGTAGCAGCTTTTCAACCTTACCTCGGACTCTAGTATTTTCTATCTTCTTAGCTTCTTTAAGTTGCCCCTCTACAGATAATGGAGTAGTTTGTATTAAGTCAGTTAAAATCCTTGCTCTCTTATCAGTCGATGCTTCTCTTAAAGTTTTAGATAATTCCGCTTTGATAGTACCATCTATCTCAGGTATGTTTGCTAACCAAGAAGCTTCATTCAGTCCGCTATCTTTAACCCCTGCCATATTAAATATATCTAACCCTAATTCGGGGTTATCATTTTTTACCGCCGCATTAATAGCCGACATTATAACTTCTGATTGGTTAGCCTGTATAGCCCTATCTACTATTTTCTGAGATTGCCCCCTATTAGCAGATATAGCAGCAGACCTAGCAGCAGCTAAAGAAGTTATCCTAACCGTTTCATCCCCAGGATTTAAAGCTATATCACTTTTGGCGGATTCCATAGTAGCCGCTGCTGTTAATTTATTAGCTACATCTTTCTGTTGTATATGAAATCTGCCAATAGATTTTTTATCATCTACAAGTTTAAGGGATGAAGAAGCATTATAAAGATTTCTTCCTCTTTCTGTGCTAATTTTCGCTGCTCCTTCTTCTCTTATTCGACTTAGCTCATCTGCTACTTCAGCACTACGTCTAAGAGCTTCATCCCCTTTTAGGGAGTATAATCCCCCTTCACCTAATAGTAATCTATTTCTAGCATTAGCGTAAGAAATTAATCCTTGGTTTACTTCCCTCTCCTCATCTTCCTTACGCTTCGCAGTAATAATCTTAAATGCAGCATCCCCAGCGTTTTGTACCGCTTGTCCTATCCTGGCAAATGCCTGAGCCTGTTCTAGTGCGGATTGCTCTTGTATCCTGGCGTTAGCCGCAACTCCTCTAGCAGCCTCAGCGGTGGCACCGAGGGCAGCTTGTTTACCTCTATTGACAATACCCCCAGTATCTGTTATAAGGGTTGCAGAGCGAGGTCTAACTTTAGTAGTCTGTTGTATGTTTGAAAGTTCAATAACCATATCTATTCCCCGTATGGTTCAACTGCCAAAGGTTGCCCACTTAGTAGCCACATTAGCTCCAGTATTTATAAGAGTAGCAGTTACATTAGCCTTACCAGTGGCTATAGCAGCCTTACCAGCTTTCTCTAACTGTACAGAAGAAGCTAGTCCAGATTGAAATGCTGTATTAGCAGCCTTCCCAAACTCACCAGCAGCGGTTAAATGGGCTATAGATTCACGCCTGAGATTGAATCCCCGGTCCTTGAATCCTTGAGCTTCCCTAGCTGCATTAGCCCTGATAACAAGAGCGTCTAATTCTCCGATAGCTGCTGTATCGCTAGTTATATCGAGGACGCTACCCTCATCTACTACTTGACCGCTGGCAGCAGCCTGGACCCTCTGACGCCCTATCGTTTGTTTAGCTCCAATCCTACTTTTAGCTTCTTCTAAACGTCCCCGGCTAATAGCATCAGCAGCCAATCTATCTGTAATTTCTACGTTGAGCAGAGCCGTATCACTACTGAATTTAGAAGCTTCTTGGTTAGCAAACTGAGCTTCCTGCTTAGCAAATCCCTCACTGATAGCAGCAGCAGATTGTCCCTGAGCAGCAGACCTGGAAGCAGACGCCGCCTTCTTCTGAGCATTTGCAGTAGCTATACCTCCAGCTACAGTAGAGGCTATAGCTATCCCTGCCATTATACCACACATTACGCTTCCCTTTCTTTATAGAATCTATAGAAGGGGTGATTATCCGGCCCATGCAGAATGATATCTCCAGGGATTGTAAACCCTAACCACCTAAGCCAACGTAATGACCTTCTATGTCTCACATCTACAAAATTCTCCAATTTCTCATACGTTTCCAACCAAGAAGCTGTCAAATCTTTACTAGCTCTCAGGAACGCTTTAGAATATTTCTTCTGATGATATGACCCTAACGCCCAGGGAATACCAAAGTAAGGCTCAACTATAGTCATAGGGACAACCCCCAACATAGCTATAATCTCCCCCTCATCCCCTACCATAGTAACATTCTCATTAGAATATTCTAGTCCCATCGTTAGTGATTCTATGGGGGTGCTATGAGCAGACGCCCAAATCTCAGCCTTATCATCCTCGTTCATAATAGGCGCCAGAGCCTCAGCGTGTTCTATTGTGCTAGGGATACTGAGCATTATGACCCCACCTTAATTGTTGGCATGATAGCAAGGATTGACATAGGCAACGGGTCTTTCTGTCTGATAAATACACGGCCATTAGAATTCCAACTAGGCTCAAGTAGTATCTTTTTATCTCCAGTTAATAGGGATGTCGGGTCACCATAATCTTCAAACTCTCTTTGCTGCATCTCAACAAGACTATCTTTATCCGGTCCGACAAATACTCCCCTAGACCTATTAAATCTTATTGTAACGTCAGGTATCTTTGTAAACTTACCTTGTATAGTAGCATTTTGTTTTTCAATATTAAGAGTTTCCATATCTGAGATAAACCTAAGCCCAATATGGACACGGCCAGCGGATACCGGGATAGTGATAGTACCAGTATCACTTACAGTTTTTCTTGGGACAACATTACCATCGGCCAGGACAGATACGGTTTCACCCTCAAGATGCCTAAGACCAGAGATTTCAGTAGCAGTAGCTCTTACTTCCCCATTTTTAACATAAGCGTTATATGAGCTACCGTCAATATCCGTTCCTGATAAGTTTGTCAACTCAAAGGTATTTGCTGTCTTATTAGCAACCAAGAATTTTCTACCGTTTAACTGGTCAGGCTGAGTCTCGTTAAATAAGCTATCTACATCAGGCTCCCATCTAATACCGTTTATGATAACTTCGTCACCGTCAGAGAATCCATGAGCGGTAGCAGTAATTACTACAGGACTCGCAGCAGTAGAACCAGTTATAGTCAGCGGTGTATCTAAGGATAGACCAGAATCTACAAAGAAAGAATCATGTACGGTATCATATATCCTTGAATGGGTACGCTCAATATATCTTACAGTATTACCGTTTATTTTTCTTTTAACCACAAAGTATATAGCATCTTCTGTATCAGAAGCCGTTTTATCTAAAGAAGCAGTAGATTCAAAATCCCCATCAGTATCCCAAGTAGTAAATGCTATAACCTCCTGGAAGGGATTATAAGTCATAGTGACTACATCTCCATCACTACGAACAGCATATACTCTACCTTCTGGCTCTTTGGCAAACGCCCAATCTACTATAGTGAATTCTTCAAATAAATCCTTAGAAAGCTCTGTTAGATTCAATCCCTCATACTTAGCTTTAGTGCTTTTGAATTCCATACTTCTAATCTGAGCAGCGCTATCAGGTATGAATAAGACAGCATCACCAGCTACAATAGGCGGAATATGCCCAGACCCCCAATAAGTCTGAGGCCGCTGCAATAAAGTGTCAGCAGAAAATCCTGAATTATCCCCGGCATTGACTCTCCATTCGCTACCGCTTGTGAATACTAGCAAATCATTAGCTGGTACGAAATGCCTAATCTCATTAATCTGACGAGAATTTAAAGTTGTAGTAATAGCATCATCAGCTTGAACAGGAAACTTGACAGAAAAGTTAGTATGTCCCGCAGTTTGTGAGTAAAACTTCGTATCAGGTTTATTATTAGAACCTGCAAATACTCTCCTTTGCTGATAATAAGATACAGTTCCTGGACGATTATCAGTACCTATAAAGGGGTTCCTTGGCTGAGGAGGTTTAGAGGTAGTATCTTCAGTAATATTATTGTCCAGAAAACTAACCCCAAATGTCTCTCCAATAAAGCCAATAGGAGAAGCTTCCATACGCCTATAGATATTATACCGGGTAGCATTATCTACTCTGGTCCAAGAAATAGTATTATTCTGGGCAGTAGCATGACTATTAGTAACCGTAGCAAAAGCTTCCTTAGTAGTACCAGCGGAAGAATATGCTGTATATTCTGTACTATCTTCATTCTGTAATTCTAAGGTAGTAGCAGCAGGGGTAGCACCAACAGTGAAATGTCTGCCATTTAATTCAGTCATACCTACAATTGCTTCTACCAGAATGATATCTCCAGACTCATAACCGTGCGCGCCAGAGGTAGTTACTACAGCGGGATTAGCAGCAGTTACTCCCGTAATAGTCTTAGCAGCAGCGCTAGATACTCCAGTTAAGCTTTCCTCTCCGGTGTCTTTATCAATAGCGGTAACAAAATATTTAGCATTAGCCGCATCAGAAGTATTAACAACAATACTTACTCCCGTTGGGTGAGTTATACTTGGGAAGAAATCAATGTCACTGATAGTCCAGGTATCGTGGTCTGTCCTGGTTAATTCCTGTGTGTCATAGTCAGAATGTGCTATCGTCATCACATCAGCAGATTGAACAAACTTTAGATTATCTACATCTGCTATAGCGTAAGGAGTAGTTAAGGTATATATACGAGCAGCAGTACCACCAGAACTATAAGCAGTAAAAGATGTTCCGTCAATGTTAGCTCCCGTTACTTGGTGGGTAAGCTCAAAAGCAGTAGCAGTTTTGTTAGCTACTATGAACCGTTGGCCATTAATTTCAGTCATACCAACAACACCAGTAATATATACTTCATCACCGTTAGAGTAACTATGAGTAGCTGTAGTTACTACTACTGGATTAGCCGCAGTAGCAGCACTAATAGCTTTAGTATCTTCTAATACATGACCATCATTTCTGATAACGCGCATATAGGCATCACCAAATTCTAGAACGTATTGGTCGCTTGTTTTAAATTTGAATTCGATTAATCTGGGAGAATTACCGTCAGTGTGAGTTTTAACTGGACCTATAAATAAAGTACCAGGACGGTTATCGGCGCCACCAGTAGAACCAATCTGCATATTTCTAGCTGTAGCTAGACCTACATGATATGCAGCAGTATCTACACGGCCATGTAAAGCGGGGTCAAGTCTCCCCTTAGAAAAGCTGGAAAGTATTAAATCTGGCATTTTTACCTCCCTCTAATCCATTCAGCCTCTCTAGGTGGTTTATCAACTTGCTGATTAGCATTAATAGCAGAAGCTTGAGCTAACATAATAAAGCCTTGCTCAAATTGAGTATTAGCTATATCTTTATCTCCAGTTAAAGTAAAAGCTATCCTGGAAGATAAGAAGGTAGCAAACACTTCAATAAATAGTTTAGAGTATAAATCAGTAGTAGAAAGGTTAAAAGTATAAATAGCAACAGCATCCTCAAGATTAGTTAAGATGCTTAGAGTTTCCTTAGCATCATCTACCTCAATCTGATATGGGATAGCATCAGCTTCATCGTCAGGAATAGTAGGATTCTGAAGTTTACGAATGATAATACAATCCGCAGGATACTGATATCTATACCCCCATACATCTTCAGGGGGGTCATCAGCGTGTGCAGCCAAGGTTAGACGTTTACGCGCAAAACTCCAATCAAAAGCCTCAAGAGTTTGTTCCCTGGTTGTTAAAAACCAAAGATTAATCTCTCTAGCTTCAGCGTTTGCCTCCGTTAAACTTTCAATCTTTGACCGTACACCAATCTTACTTAAAGCCATATTCGCAATTTGAACGCTACTTACGGCCATTAGTTACCTCAATATTCTAACTTACCCACTCTCATTAGAAGATGGGGAGGGACACAAATATTATCTATTGCAACCAATATCCCAATAATCAAGCGTAATGATAACCTGATTAGCGCTACGGTTAGCAATTACGATATAAGGAGTTAGAGAAGTAGTAATAGTAACAGCCGAATTAACCCAGCCGCCAATAGCCGTACCATCAATAAATCCGCGCACACGACCAGATGAATCAATCTCAGCCCTTACCGTAACATAAGTATCATCAGTAGGAGCAGAGCCAGAATGGGTAAGAGCTGTATCCGTATTAGCTTTAACCCCGCCGTGGAACCATTCATCAGTCGTAGCATCAACGTCATACCCAACACCAGCAGCATTAGCAGCGTCACTATCAAGGTCACCAGTGCTAGCAAAGATAGGAAGCTCAACCGTTGTACTGATAGTATCAGAAAAGCCAACGAATACAGCAGCTTCAGAAACGTCATCAATCTTCAAACGGGCTTCAATATAAAGACCGCCCATATTAGCTTTGAAGTTGGTAACGTCAAGACTCATAGCCGAGCCATTAGCCCCATGGGCACCATCATCAGAAGCCGAATGCATCGTAATCTCGCCTTTGTCACTGTTGGCAACGATGGTAGCCGTAGCATTACCAGTACCCGAACCAGCGGTAGACGAAGTACGAGCATCTATAGCGTTACCCAGGAAGTCATCAAAATACCTAACTTTCTGAGAGGGGTCAAGCGACAAACGCTCAGCTTTAGGCACACCGTTTACTGAGCCGGGGAAATCAATGCCTGACTGTTTAACAGTATAAACAACATTACCCTGCTTATCATAAATAACATCAAGCTCTTGGTCACTGTCGGACAATGAAACAGTAGCAGTACCAGAAGAGTCAGTACGAACAAACAGACGAAGATGCTCCTCTTGCCTTTCTACAGTATAACCGTCTGATACCGTAGCATTAGCAGTATTATAATTCTTGATGGTTTCCCAGGCGCCTGAGCCTTGTGCGCCTAACTCCCGCTGAAGCTCGATATCCATATCATAGGTTCCAGAGATAGCAACCGTGATATCTTCGCCTTTATCCATTACTGGATGAACGATGGTATCATTTACACCTGTAAAACTACCTGACGTTGTAGCCATTTCTTATTTCTCCTTTTTCTTCCCTTTGATGGAAGTTACATTATCTTCTTTAGTATTTAATACTTTATACTTCTTCTTAAATTCAATTTCAAAAGGTTCATCATCCTCCATATTGTCCTCAATAGCTTGCCAAATAGCGTGGACATAGCCTGGGGAACTGTGTATGTGCGAGTCCGAACATCACCTTCACTCCGCGCCTCAACTTCCATTGTCTCGATGTTAATACTTCAGCCTTTTCGATACAATCACTGCTTTGGATAATTCCCCTTGACCTCATTAATCCGGTCCATCATGGCTTGCGCCTGTGGGTCAAGTATCCCGTCGGACAGGTATCGCCAAATCGCGTCAAGCTGGTCGCCGATGGGCGGGTACGCCATGAGCCTGTCTCTTGCGTATGTGCGAGTCCGAACATCACCTTCACTCCGCGCCTCAACTTCCATCGTCTCGACGTTGAAGAAATGGGTGTCGTTATTCTCAAATGGCTGTTCATCGCAATCAACTGAAATCTCAGTTTCGAGGTCAAAGTCAAGCGAACCGCGCCGAACCCACTTAAGTATCTCGCCCGAAGCTCTATTGAATATCGCTGTCCCCATTAGTCTCTCCCCCTGCGGTCGTTCCAACCTCGCGTGAAAATTACAAGTTGGTGGGACGCTGTCGAATTGTCTTGTCGAGTCCTTATCTGCATGGACGTGTCTGTCCTCACATCAACTTGCGCTGTTTCAGATGTGTAGGCGTTCCCGCCATGAATATCAATCATCTGTGTCGTGTACAGAACAGAGGTCGGCGTTGTATCCGTGGTGGCAGGGTCAGTCACGAGCATATAAGTGGGGCCACCAGAGGGGGTTGTATCGGACATATAAAATGAGAGTTTTGCGATAACCTTCAGGTCGTCTGGCACCGACACCGCCGTGAGTACGGCAGACGTGCCGGGATTGGCTACATTCGCATCAAGCTGGACCACATCCAATTCGTGGTCATCGCCGTGCTGAATGACCTTGATGATATTAGATGTTCCGTCCGTGGTCCTCGACCCCACCCTTCTCCGAACTGTCCAACCCGAAACGCCAGTCGCACCCGTTACAGAAGTGTCAGCCATGAAGTCGTAAGTTCCCGCCGCTGAATCTTTTTCGATAATGAAAAAATGAATTGTCCCGGAAGCAGGAAGAGTGACTGAATCAGCCAGCATCCCCGCCGCATCGCCTTCGGCAAAGGCCGCGTCACCCTGCTTAGTTAAGGCCGAAGTCGTTATGTCCTTAGTGTTCGCGGTGTCCCGACAAACAATCGCCGGGAAGTCGATGTCGTGGTCAGCGTCCCCCCCCGTCACAAGGTCTGCGTTGGTGATGTAGCCAGCAGGGAGTCCTCCACTAGCACCTGCCACCTCAGTGTCGACATAAGCCTTAATAGACTGCTGGCTCGCAACCGCTGTTGCGGAGTCGGAAGCCATATCGTTTTCATCCTTGAACGATGCACCCGATATGGCCCCACTCACAGCAAGGGTTGTGACGGATGCCGCCGCCGCCGCTCCGCTTCCCAAGCTACCGTCCAGCGTTCCAGTTACGTTTCCGGTTACGTTACCCGTCAATGCTCCTGCAAAAACGGTTGATGTAAGAGTCCCCGTCGAAGGGTTGTATTTTAGGTCACCGTCAGACTCTAGTCCGAGGTTGCCGCCATCTAAGTCCCCACCAGAGGTGAAGATGATGGCATTTTCTTCGTCAGTACTTTCGTTGTCAGTAATCGTCACTGTGGTTGCGACACCATCCGCACTATCATCAACATACTTTTTGATGGATTGCTGGCTCGCAACCGCAGTCGCAGAGTCGGAAGCCATATCGTCCTCATCTAAAAACGAATCACCCGAAATGGCCCCACTCATAGTAATTCCACCACCATATTCTACAGTTTTTTCATATTTAATTTTTGCTTGAGTAATCGTGTATGCTAGGTTGCCTTGCTCATCCCAAAACTGTTGTAGATGGTGGTCACCATCAGTAATACCTACTGTGGCAGTACCAGAGGTATCAGTACGGACAAACAGACGTAAATGTTCATACTGGTTTCTTACAACATAAACATCAGAAACCGTAGCATTAGCTTCCTTATAAGTTTTAATAAACTCCCAAGAACCGGAGCCTAATGCACCTACCTCCCGCTGTAACTCTATCTCCATATTATAAGTACCGGAGATAGTAATAGTTACATCTTCATCCCTGTCTACAACACCATGAACCAGGGTATCATTTACAGCAGTAAAGGAACCAGAGCTATCTGCCGCCATATTAAAATCTCCTAACTATTTCTCTGGAGGATTTTTCACTTTCGGGGGTCTACCACGTCTCGGTTTAGGTTTTTCCTCCGATTCTTCATCCTTCTCAGCCTTATCTTCAAGAGCAGCACCTTGGTCAAGTCTAGATGCTATATTCTTGTCTCGTTCTGCTTCCGCTTTATCTCTAAGGTCTTGCTCAATTTCAGCAGCTTTTCTTCCTGCGTCATATGCTTGAAGGGTATCATCCTCTTTTTCTGGAACAATATCTTCTTCAGGGTTAGTAACGATTTCAGCGGTAGGAGGTAGAACATCCTTATATTTATCATCAATTTCTACTACCCCCTTACGATATCTGATAGCTTCAGGACCGAACCAAGGACGCCTAAGTTTTATCCACATTTTTTATCCTCCTCTTACCTCTGGCCCCCAATTATTAGTTGAGGGCCAGAAGTAAACTATTAATTGTTAGCGTCAGGATGCGATTTCCATCCAGCCGGGTCAAGGGTCAAGAACGCATTAACATTACCAGCAGTAAAGGCCGCAGTAGCCGTAACCTGCTGGAACGCCAAATAGCGCTCATAATCCGGGTCTTCAGCAGGAAGCGGAACAACCATCTGATATCCCGCAACCATCGTAGCAACCGGAACAGGCCGACTCAGGTAATGGATAGTCTGATTACCATCAGTAGCGATAGTAGTCGTACTATCCGAAACAATCGAAAACTGCATCGTAGCAGAGCCACCGCTAGTAGCAGCCGTAGTAATCTGGAACACCGCATACACAGGCTGTCCATTACCGAGGTCTTGGCCAGCAAGCCCCAAGTCAATGATATCGCCTACGTTGTAAGTATTAGCCCCACCAGTATTCAACGCAGTTGCGTCTGCAAACTCACCAAAGTTATCAAGAATCATCTTTGAATCTCCTTAAAATGAAAAGTTAAAAACCACTACCTAAAATTATATTAGGAGATGGTAGCTTCGTCAGCAGATAGAGCATCACACCTACGCAGCGGAATACCGTGATACTTTGTAACCGGAACACCACCAACCTGCTCAACGGTCAGCGTAGCGTTCTGGACAGCAGCAGCGGTCTGACGCCTAACCCAACTACGAATATCACGCGACATATAAAACGCAGGTCTACCAGCGCCAAGGTTAGGAATAAGCTCCATAGCCTGAAACATAAGCGAAGGAAGATGGGCGCCTGAAGAAAACGCACCAGACGTAAAAGTTTCTGAAAGCAGGGATTTATCAATATTAGCGATACGAACAACATAACGCCAATCCCGAACCGTCAGGCCAGCATCAAAACGATAATGGGAACGGTAAGCTTCCATCCGTCCACCATCACCATTTAAGTCCTCAATTGTAACCTGACCCTTATCCTCAAACTGAAGCCCAGCAGTAGAACCCTTAGGAACGATACCATGACAGGTATTATCGCCCCAGACAACGAGCCAGATACTAGCGTTATCGGAACCAGACCCACCACCAGCGATAATGTTGTCACCACTCTCAGCACTCAGGCTGTTAAAGCGGGGAGCAAAACCAGTGAAGGCTTCAGGCTCAGTCGTTTCATTACCGAAGAATAGTGTATCAACCAACTCCTGAGAAATACCTTCGATATGCGGACGGTTCTCAGAAAGCCTAAACTCAGCCGTATTCCCGCCAAGGTCAGCAAGCGCTTTATCAACTTCAGCATATGCTTCCAGCATACCAGTATTATCCGTAACCTGGACAACACGCGATTTGGTAGGCTGAACGCCGCCATACAGTTTACGCCAAGTAGGAGTAGGAATACCAGAGCGAATTGAAGTCCGGTTACCTGTAACCAAGTTACCCTCTTTCCAAACCATATCATCAAGCACTTCATTCGTTTCATTCAAAATTTCTACGATGGTAGCGATATTTCCATCAGGGTCCGTTCTTTTTGCAAGGTCCAGCAAAGTCGGACGAATAGCGCTAAGAGTTGCCATTAGTCTTTACTCCTTAGTTTTTAATTTGCAGAAGGGAACATTTTTTTAGCGGCTGAAACAGGTGTCTCAATTCCGCTTCTAATTGCTCCTGATAAGATTCCATCTTCCTTCATCATACCACCTAGGGTAGAAACAAGCCTAACTACTGCAACATTATTACCAATTCCCGTAGTCTCAAATAACTCTTTCAAAGAATCATCGGTATCATATTGCTGAAGAAAATATGCTGCGTTTGCAATAGTTTCATCAATATTATTTCCCCCGATTATTTCATCTTTTAGAGTCTCTTGTTTCCACTCATTCATTGAAGCTTCGTGGCTAGCCTTCTCAGCCTCAATATTTTCCAACTGAGCCTTATTCCAGAAATCAACCGCCTGTTGCGCTCCTTCCTGGGTTAGCCCCAAATCTTTAGCAAACTCAGAGAAATCAGTCATTCTCTGTTCTGACATTTGTAATCCTTCCGGCAAGCGGAATTCATCGTACTTCTCAGGAACATCTGATTTACCAGCCTCGTCACCTTTGGTGTCCTCAGCTTCGGATTCCTCAGTATTCTCCTGTTCATCTACTTCTTTGTTACCAGACGTAATAGTAGTATCTTTAGAAGCTTCACTGTCACTATTCTCCCCCGTTGCTACAGTTATACCAGTATCCTCAGTACCTTCATCCGTTCCTTGAGCTTCTTGTTCATCAGCCATGTTACTTCCTCCTATTTAATTAATCACAAAGTATAACACTATTGAGTACAATTGTCAACCTTATTTTTTATCCTCAGCAGCTTTTTTCTCAGAGTAATACTTATCTCTATCCTGAGCTTCTTTAGCCATTAATGAATACCACTTCCCAGGAACAGCATGAATTTCAGCCAAGAGCCACAACCCTATATCCCTTTGGCCTTCAAATCTTTCCATGTACTCGTTAGGAGAAGCTCTATATATTCCACACTCAGATACCAATCGCCAAAGAAAAGCTCTACCTTGATTACTGTCTAACAAGAACCTTAAATCTTCAATCTCCATCTCACGGATGAAGTCCCGCATTTTCTTCTTTTTCTTTACTTTAGTGGCATCTCCAACATCCTCCCCAGACATATCCTAGCCTCCTACGGCGTCTGCTACAGCATCTAGCGCATTACCTCTATCAGTCTCAGCCCCAGCCAAGTCTTTAGCTGTGCTTCCCATCATAGCCATTTGCTCCGCTTGCTGCGCTGCCGCAGCCGCTTCTAAGTCAGCTTGCTTTAATTCCTGAGCAATTTCGTCAGGTACTATCAATCTCGGCGGAACGCCTACAGCCTTACCATACTCATCAACGGCTTGCATACCATTGAATTTATACAAAGCATCCGTAACCCCGATTTGCACCAGACCGCCCACATATCCGGTAAACCTATCAATATCAGTCGTAGCAATAGCCCTCTGAGCCATAGCAAGCTGCGAAACGTACTCAATCCTCAGCGGAGAACCTTGTAGCTCTTCGGGAGGCTCAGGAAGGATTCCAGCCCTCTCAGTTTGTTTAAACGTCCTGTCGATGAGCCTGTCCAGGAATTCACGCTGGAACCTCTGCAATACCGGACCAAGCTGAAGAAGCCTCTCCTCATTACGCTGTGCTAGCTCCAACTGGTTCTTAGGTTGAATCCCCTGCATATTGGATATAGCAAGGAACATATCTACGAAGAAGGCTTTATTGATTCTCTGCTCTACCTCAGCGATATCAATCCTCATTTCACCAATCTGAGGATTCACCTGATAGATGGGTTTAAGAGCCTGACCGCCAGCAGAATATACCGTCAAACCTCCAGGGAGGCTACTGACCGGAATATTCCGTAAAGAGGGAGGACCGTCCAAAGGAGGATTAACCATCTTGTCAATCCCTTGGGCTTTACGCTTTTCCTGAATCTGAACACCCTTGATATTTCCAAGGGCTGTCATGGCTGGGCAATCGGTCCCATAGATATCCTCACCAGTTACATCCCACCTAGGGCAATATGCTGGGAATTCATCGAAACCAGACTTCCTCAGAAACTTACCACCATCCCCTTTAGTAATCTCAGAAGGTTCAAACCAGATTGACCGATAGGGTTTGAATTCGCTAATCTGAAGCTTCTTAGGGTCTACATTAGGATTAGGCTCAATTACATGAATAACCTCATGCCACTTGTCATACTGACTGCGATTATATAAATCTTTAACTCCTTGAGATACATTATCAATACCAAACTCAGATACCATCTGCTGAGTAGTCATCTCCATTTCCCGCATAACCGTATCTACTTCAAAACGAGCATTTTGCGATATCCAATAAGCGCCAGCGGTCTGAGTGTAGAATCTAGATACGTCATCGAAATCCTGCACATGAAGCATACAACCTGTACCAAACAATAGCATCTCACCAATAAGTATGGGCGCCATATCGTACAGGTTACCAGCGTTGAATATCTGGAGCAGAAGGTTCTCAACTATATTGAGCCATATTTTGACGTTCTGGGATTCCATCAGTCCAGGGTCAAAGGTAGCTAAAGCAAACCAGGGTCGAGCGGGGGACATAATACCAGCATACATCCCAGCCCTGGCGATTTGATGTGCCTGGGTAGCAACGTCATTGATAATACTCTGGTGTTTCTTAGTACCATCGTTACGGTCCTGGGTAAAGAACCTACCCCTACGAGGCTTCACAAATTCCTGAAGCTCTTTGTAATGACCATCGAAAGATGACCTCTCAAGCTTTAATGAGCCTCTACGCTGCGTAAAGTATTTATGCGAATTCAAATCCTGGTCAGACATAGTATCTCCTACCGCCCAAGCAGCGTTTTGCCACGGTTACGCCGCTTTCCTAAAAGAGTGGGGATAACTAGTTCTGGTTCAGTCTCTAATCCTCTACCTGAAGTAACAATAGTCGATGACCTCCCTTTACGGGCTTTAGCTCTTTGTACCTCGGCTTTCTTGGCTTCTATAATCTTTTCCTCAAAAGGTGACTCAGGAGCTTTCTGGTCGGGAACCTGATTATCAGCAGGAGTCTCTACCTTTGGCTTGACAAACTTATCTGGAAGTTCCAGGCCAAGTTGTTCACTAATCGTTTTATCTGGGTCAAGCCCCCTAAAGAAAGCAGCAAACTTACCTGGGTTATCAGAACCCAATCTAGCAAAGATAGTATTAGAAGCGTGTTGGGCCTTCTTCCTATCCTGTACGAATCCAAATCTCTTGAATCTACTTAACTCATCAGCTATTGCTTGCTGCTCTAATCCGGGCCCAAGCTGCTGTCCTGGGCTACTAGCACCACCCATTATAGTTCTCCTTCCAAGGGATTATACTCATGTTCAACCATAAGCGCTTTTTTATTCTCACCAAACATTACCGAAGCTGGCGCCAACTCCTCGGCATAAGTAATAGCCAAAGCATCTATAATATCAGGAGATGCCAAACCTCTATCCTTCATCTTACTCTTAGGCTCTAAGCAAATCTTAGAACCACTAATTGTATAACCAAATTCCCTCATAGTCAATTGGTCCCTAATCTCCGGTCCTATCTGACTACCCTTCTCTGGCAAGCATAATCCAGACTTAATAGAATCCTTCATATCCCCCCATAGTTCGTCTGACTTATACCTGTATACTTGTTCCTTATTAGCCTTACGTCCTGGGAATACATCCAAAGGACCGTAGCCAAGGAACCTTAAATGGTCAAGTGGGCTACCTCCATACCCACCGCCAGCATCAATGAATATATGAACCTCAAATCCTTGCCCATTATAATCATTATATTGTTCTATAATCTTACCAGCTAATTGAATACCATCCAAGCCAGAGTAGCGCTTGATAGGAAATGACCTTGCATCGTTTCCGCACCGAGGATAAATAACGCTTTCATCATCTCCCTGCCTAGCTACATCTACACCAAGAATAAGGGGAGCATCACCGTGACCGCCAAGTTGCCTACTCATGGCATCATCAACATCTGCACCTGATATAAACTGAGCAGACGAGGCAGCAGGAAAATCTCCTTTAACCCTGACTCTGACGATATCACTATCCTCGCCATAGTCCTCAATCATTTCAGCAGCGACTTTTTTATTCGTAATAGCTACGTTGCGGCTATCAATCTTTCTTACTATGAAACGATGTTTATATCTTCCTTCGCAATTCTCATAAAATCTACCACTGTTCCGTGTGGGATTGCCAAAGTCAAATACCATCGGCTCACCATCGGTAAGACCGCCCTCTCTAACTTCGTAGATTTTTTCTGGTATTCCAGAAGCCTCATCGAATAGATAAAAACTTGTAGAGCTAGCACTATGCTGTCCCGCAAAAGCTTCCGAATTCTCCTCTCTGCACGTTTGAGCATCTGCCCTCCAGGATTCTTTATGCTTCTTATGAGCCAAGGACATAGCGCCCCGGCCAGTGTTATAATCAAACCAATGTGAAGTCAGGGAAAGCTTATGCCACTTACCTACCTCTGACCATGTTTTCGTTCTCAACTGGTCTGCCGTAACCGCTGTCACAGTACCCTTACAGAAGGGCCGGGTATCCAGCAGAAACTTAATCAACCAAGCCGACAGCGTAGATTTACCTATACCATGCCCAGACGCCGTAACGAATCTAATAGGGTCTACAGGCTCTCTACCGTTGAAACCCCTATCTTTAATCTCTCTGCCTAATTCATCAAGGAACCTACAAGCCCACACATCGGGGCCATAAATACACTCAAATCGGTCTGCATATTCATTAGGCAGTTTAACGACTTGTATAGGCTCATAATCGGACCAAGGGAAAATATACATAACATATCCCAAGGGGTCCGTATAAAACTTAGCCAAGTCATATGCCAACATAGCATCAGCGTTTTTCTCCTCTGGCATTACTCTGCCTCCGCTAATCTTTTCCTTCCCTGAAGAATTAACTCAACTAAGTTGACCTCACCCTCATGCTTTATCCTATCAATAAACAGACCTTCAATCTTAGCCAATGAATCTAGGGCTGCTTTCTTATCCTTGGCAGCTACAGGCTCCAGTAGTCCTAATCCCTCAACCTCCTCAGCATCAGCGCCTTGTACCCATCCATTAGCATCAGTCTTAATGTTAGGAGTTTCCACCGGAGCAAAAGCAATCTTAGCCAATTCAGTGATAATCCGGTCCTTATCCATATGCAGCTTCTTACTAATTTTTTTAGTTTCAGCTTGCATAAGGTTGAGGCGCCGATTGATTTCGTTCTGGATTGCTACTTTTTTAAAGAAGTTTGCTGCGGTATTAGGACTGTACCCGGCTGCTGTCATAGCCTGACCTTGATGGAACCCATTACTGAAGTATGCGTCTAGCGCAACTATATTCTTAGGGGTCAGGCCATTAATTAACTGCCCAGGCAACTTGCGCTGCTTATTTTTATTTGACCCTCTATGATTTTTTTTCTTGATATAGGTGGCTATACTATGCTTGGCCATATTATATTCTCCAATTAATTCCCCAGCCCCCCGCTCTCCCGCAGGGGGCCGGAGTTCCCACTGACCGGGGGAGGAGACCGCTCAGCAGTTATTCTCATTTTCGAGCCGCATTATATCAAAATATTTCATTTATGTCAAGTGTTTATAATTATTTTTCAGGGGATATAACTGTTTTTCACCAGCGCATTACATTGAGTATCATTATTTGTATTATTAATTCTTATTTATTCTTGCGTGTATATTGCCTGTAAGGGGCATGGGCAAGGGCGCCCCCACCCCCCGAAGTCCGCCGCTCAGCCGGGAAATCGCAGCGCCCGGTGGCTCGAGGTGGCTGGCGGTGGCTGGCGGTGGCTCGAGGTGGCTGGCGGTGGCTGGCGGTGGCTGGCGGTGGCTGGCGGTGGCTGGCGGTGGCTGGCGGTGGCTGGCG
>Ga0209434_1000527_pt1 | contig 18398 bp, 29 predicted proteins | sample ETNvirnome_2_300_FD_184068 | JGI IMG/M metagenome (GOLD analysis project Ga0209434, IMG submission 184068) | Marine viral communities from the Pacific Ocean - ETNP_2_300 (SPAdes) (version 2) | ecosystem: Environmental > Aquatic > Marine > Oceanic | place: Pacific Ocean | collected 2013-06-22
TACTAATTACAAAGGACATAGAAATGGCAGATAGATATTTTAAAAAATCGAAAGACAAGTTCGGTATTGGCAATACTGATATAATTATCAAGTACGATTTCAGATACCACGACATTAAATCTTTTGAAGAGAGATTTATAGAGTGTGATGCTGATGGAAAGAAGATTAAGCCAAAGAAAAAGAAGAAGGATTAAACAATGGCGATTGGTTCAAAGCGGAACATTAACGAATTATGGAAAGAGTATTGGCTTGACGTAGCTGGGACTTCTACGGCTAAAAGTGTCAACGATGCGATGAGAGCTGGATTGGAGGAGCTTGGGTTTTCAGGTTCGCTGAACAAAATGCTCAAAGCCTGGGCAGAAGATCAAGGTGGAACATCCGCTACGATTACTCAGGCAATGAAGCTGACTTTTGCAGACATGGTAGGAGAAACCTCTGAAGGTTTGACCGCTATGATGCCAGAGTATTTGATCCACTCAGATTGGGATACCATTCTGACAAAGTGGGAAGACGAAGATCGTCAATGGAATTATATAGATTAATAATAACCGCACGGAATAGCCGTGTAAATAAACTCATGGAAAGGAGTCAACAATGGCAACATTAGAAGGACAAAGCATAGCCTCGAGTTATGAACAATTACTGCACGTTGATACAGACGGTGGCGGAAATACAACAACATTAGTACCAGTAAAAGATGGTGATAACGGTACAACTTTTGCAATGCAATTATCAACCACAACGGTTTGTATTGATAATCCAACAGCGGATTCATCCACTCAAGGCGGTATATTAAGATTACAATCTGATGATGGTGCGTTGATGCAGTCAGGCAGTAGGCTTGGTGTTATTGAATTTGCTGGTGCTGAAGATAGCAGTAGCACAATTACAGTTGGCGGTAGAATAGAATCAGTTACAGATGCGGCATGGTCAGCAAGTGAGAACGGTGCTGATATGGTGTTCTATACTACTGATGGGGACGCATCTCAAAGTGAAGTAATGAGGCTGACTGCTGATAATCTGGTGGGAATTGGTATGACTCCAATTTCAAAGTTACATATAAAACAAAGTGCCACAGATTATTATGGTATTCTTATAGAAGAATCTGCTTCTGATGCGTGGATAAGAATGGGTCACAATGGTACACATGGGGTTATCCATACGACTTACAACACATCACATGACACACCTACCCCACTTATATTGGGAACACATTCTCATCAGGCAGTCCAATTAGTGCTGGCTACAGATGGCAATGTCGGAATTGGAGACAGCTCGCCCGACAGTTTGCTTCATCTTAAGGCAAGTACGCCTGTACTAACTTTTAAAGATAGCGATACTTCGGGTGTTAATTTTGGTGGTGGAATTGAATTTAAAGATAGTGCAGGAGTTAAACGATACTCTATGTCTTTGGTATCTGGCAATGCCCATTTAGATATGCAGAGTGCGGCAAAGAAGATAATACTTACAACTGCTGATGGTAATGGCTTGGAAATAGACTCGACAGGCGACGTAACATTTACAGGCGACCTCATCATGGCGGACGGTAAAGGTATTGATTTCTCTGCTGATGCCTCACCAGCGGCTGGAATGACTGCTGAAATCCTTGATGATTATGAGGAAGGGACTTGGATACCAGTAGTTTCTGATGGGACAAATCCTATGACGATGCACAGCAGTTATGATGAAGGGTATTACACTAAAATTGGGAATCTTGTTACTGTCTCTGGATATATTACAACCACTTCCCTTGGTTCTGCCAGCGGGGATATCCGAATAACAGGTCTTCCGTTCACGGTTGCTAATAATTCGGCGGCTTATGTGAGTTCGGCAATGGGATATGGGTCTGGTTTAAATATCACAGCGGGACATTCAATTACCATTTTTCCAGAGATTAACGACACATATTTAAAAATATGGATTTGGGATGCAGCGACAGGAACAACAGCGATGCAAGCCTCTGAATGGTCTTCTAATGGGGAATGTATGATTAGTCTAACTTATAGGGCGGCATAATTCAATACTATATGGATATATAGTTGGAAACGAATAACAAACAATAGGAGTCAAAAATGGCTTTAAGTAAAGAAGTAAAATACGACAAGATTGAAGTTGTCGGTGATATGAAAGCGGTACAATGCCGTCAAGCAACCGTGATTAGTGAAGATGGAAAAGAACTTTCAAGAAGTTTTAACCGTCACGTACTTCACCCCGATTCAGATATTTCAGGCGAACCTCAAGAGGTTCAGGATATTTGCAATGCAGTCTGGTCGGATGAAGTAAAAGCGGCTTGGTTTTTAAAACAACACGAATATCCAAGTGGTGACCCATCTGATTCATGGACAAAGGCACAGCTTCAGAAGTATTGTGATGATAATGATATTAAACATTATCCTGAAGCTATAGAAGCGGTAGAAGCAGTATCTGCTGTTGAAGAAGTTTTATGGGCTGAAGGTGATGAACTACCAGAAGGCGTAGAAGTTGGTGATGTTAAAACAGAAGCCGTTGAAGGTGTAGATGCTGTTGAAGCAAAAGCAAAAGATACAAAGGCAAGCCTATTATCTGCGATTGCAGAATAACAAATAAACACAAGGAGTTACAATGTCGAAAAAAGAAAAAGAACCGACATATAAGCTGTTCGATAAAGAGTACAATCAAGAAGAGTTGAACGCATTAACCGATGAACAAAAGACAATGATTCAGCATCGAGATGATTTGATGAATAAGATTGGTAGAGCCGAATTTAACTTGATTCAAATGCGGTTTGGTTTGAAAGCCTTTGAAGATGGGTTAAAGGAAACTTTTGAAGAAGAATAGAAGCACCTCGTATGGTATTCCTGTTAAGTATGTCTATACAGGATTGTAATCACCAAATAGTATGTTTAAATGGCTAAACCAGAGACTGCTCGAAGTTATCGGGGTACTGTTGTTGATGACAATGCTGTGGTTAGTATCAATCTCAAATGGCTGGGGCAGTTACTTGTTTTGGTCGGGATGCTTGTTTACGGTTATTGGCGTATCGAGTCTCGATTGGGCAACCTTGAAGAAGCGATGGTCACGGCTGACATTAAGATTGGGGATTTACTTGGCAAACATATCGTGGAAGAAACTCTACAGAGAGAGCAATTAGAAGAGAAAGTGAACTTCTATGAGAAAGAATTTAACATTAACCCATTATCTTGGGGAAAGCGTAAAAAGAAGTGATTCTGTCTGCAATAAATAGCATAAACTGCGAGTTTGGGTAGTCAGACTATCCACTTGAAATGTGCGAAATATACTACATTTAGTATGAAAAACACGGATTGAGTATGAAAATTAGTAACAAATTATCGGAATGAGAAAAATGCTATCAATACTGTTCTATCACATAGGTCATACCGCAGACAGACTTCTCTGGTTTAATAGTCCGATGAGTGAATGGGTAGAAGATAGTCTCGGAAACTTACATCAATGGGCAATGTGGCAGTCGGTACAGTTTGATGATTATTACGAAATATGGAATTAGGATAACCAAACTACAAGGTAAAATGAAGAATGGATTTTATGGCGGTTTATCAAGAAGGCGGTATGATTGCGGTAGTCGGAATAATGTTTGTCTACTTGGTGGTATCAATGTCAAAGAAATCGGAATCTCAACAAGAAACATTAGAAAATTTAAAAGTTGAGAATAAAGGTCAGAGTGAAACGCTTGAGAATATGGAAGGTATGATAATCAAATTAATCAGCAGATGGAACACATCAGATGACAAACTTGATAGGAAATTTGATGCTATGACAAAAGAAATCAATGACCTGGATAATCAAGTATCAGAATTAAAAGGTTCAATAAGCAGAATCAATGGAAGATAATGGATAGTTTAAAAGTCACGGGGATAAGTACAAGTTTAGGCTTAGTCTATTGGACAGACTTAATCTCAGGAGTATTGATGTGTGTAATGTTTATAGCACAGATTTATTATTTGTATGTTAAAACCAAAAAGATAAAGGAAAGTTAAAATGGACTTCAAATCAATGCTTATGGAAATGGCTGAAGATCAAGCCGAAAAAATGCAAGCAGAAGCTATGAATCATATTGACTCAGATGAGTTTAGTGTCATGCTGGCCACAAAGATCAATGAAAGAGTTAATCTACCGTGGATCAACGAAGAAAAAGAACAAGAGTTATTCGAGAAAGTGACTGATGTAGTTTGTGATATGCTGGTTGGCTTTTTCCAGAAGAAATAATGCTCGACAAGAAACAGATGCGCAGCATCATTAATGATGTGCTACAGAAGCTGGGTGACAAGTACGCTGCACCGGAAGCTATTGACCTGGTGTACAACACTGGCTTAGTGGAATCCAAGTATGTGTATCTGATGCAGAAAGGCGGTAATAATATCGCCAGAGGCCTTTTCCAATGCGAACCTTGGGTAGCTATATCACTATGCAAAGATTATCTCCAGTATCGTGAGAAACTGATGAAAAATGTGGCAGAGATCTGTCACCTGGATTGGAGTTATTTCACTGATCCAGATGAAGACAAATGGCGTTCTGTATTGACCACGAATATTATTGCACAGATTGTTGTATGCCGTTTGCATTATTGGAGAGTACCAAAAAAACTACCACAGACATTGGAAGAAATGGCGCACTTCTGGAAAGACTTTTATAACACTGCCAAAGGCTCCGGGACCCCGGCGCACTTTGCAGAAATAGTATCCAAGTATGGATGATGCAGAAAAGATCGACCGACTGATCACTGTGATGCAAGAATTACAGGAACTGGCAAACCAGATTAATGATAATCGTGCTGACCCGGATATAATTATCGGGCTTATGATTGCACTGATTATTACCACTCCTGTTCCCGATGTAACCATTTTACCTAATTATAGAGGATACGCATGAGTTACTTAACAGCATTCTGCAATAATACAACTGATCTCCAGGCGGTGGTTAGTGATATAGATAAATTCGATAGAAAGAATGTGCTTCCATCGAATTGGGTAGAGTCAGGAGTTTCCAACCTTTATTATTTATTTAATACTGGATCTGTGAGCCAATTATACAAAGACGGTGCAGAACAGACCAGTGTATCTGATACTCCAAATGCAAACAATGAATTTGAGTATGACTCCGGCTCAGATAGATTACAATTCTATATGGGTGGCCTGAGTACATCTGCCTTGAATTCTACTGTCTTTGAATCCGGGCAAGATTGGGATGGATTAAAGACTACAGTATGTAAGGAACAGGCAGACCGCATAAGGTCATACATGGACAGACCGATATACAAACGCGGGAATGCAAACTACCAAGGTGCATCCAATAGAGATTACGATTTCATAGTGGTCCGAATTAACGCAGTCTTGGCCTGTGCGGACCTAATGAGAAGTTCTGATCCAGAGAGAGCTGAGATGATAGAAGCAATGGCACTCAGTCCAGATGGAGATGGCATGCTTGATAAATTAAAAAGAAAAGAATATGTTCTCTGGAACGAAACCAGTTTCCGTAGCGAAGCGGGTATTATTTCAGAGATCTCCATCAATGCATCCAGCACTGGTTACATCGAAGATGTGAAGATGCATGGTCCACCCACTACTGACTACGATGAAGTCAGAGTTGTTATTTCCACTGCTGGTACATTCACACCCGGTACAACCAGTGGAGTGAAGTATGATGTGTACACTAAGAATGATAACGGCTTACGGATGCAAAAAGTGGTAGATGGTGAAACCATGAATGGTGACTATCAGTCTCTGGCTTATAATGCAATGGTGAGATTTCAGGCTGGTGTTTACACACTTTCAGACGAATGGTCTGTGACCTTTCAAAGTGACGGCATACCGATCGGCAGTGTGAAGTCAGGACAGATATATCGCTAATGTCATCGAAAGGAGTATAAGTAGATGGCAATCACATACGAGAATGTCATCTTTGACAGAGTTATTGATTCGCTCCAGACGATTTTGGCAAATGAATTCAGTATCCCGGTGCTTTTTGACGATACGGCAGAACGGGGCAACCAGAGTTTTCTAATTACTCCGGCTGGTGATGATCTGGAAGAACCAGTGGTTACTGGCCAGGTACGGAATTACACGGTAAGCATTAATTACGAATTGCTATCTGCCGGGAACTACACGAAAAACAGTGTGAAACAGGTTACAGAAATAACTGAAAGACTAAAAAGATTGCTGTACAATAACAGGACATATTCGGTGTCCGGGACAAATAGATTTTACAATGGTTCAGTCAATACCATTGTATATGAACGCGATGAAGATGATCCAGGCATAATACGCAGTATCACTTCATTAACTGTAACAACTATGGAGTTAATATAATGAAATACAAAGCAAAGCCAACTTATAAGGAATTAAATAACTCAGAAAACTTTGTGTCACTGGGTGTTGCGGATAAGCATATTTGGCTTATGGAAGGCATGGCTATTGACTTCAATGGTAAAGTCCCAGACAAACTAAAAAAACATATTGAAGAAGTCAAATCTAAATCTAAAGGAGAGAAATAATGGCAAGTGCAAATTATCAAGTAACAAGTAATACCCGGGTACTAATTGGGACAGAAGTTACAATGGGAGCGGCTGCTATTGCGGGTTGTGCTGCTGTAGCAATGCCTGTGACTGAATACAGTTTCACCGATATTGGTTCTGGTGGTCAAGCCTTAGATGTCGCACCGTTCAGATCCGGTGTAGGCGGGCAAACTCAAAGTGATGACATGGTCAAAGCAAGAAGGCATGATAGGATGTATGAAGTATCTATTACATTTCATTGCACTGACCTGGCTACAAAGCGAGTCTTATTAAACTTATATGAAGCTGGTGCAAGTGGCAGTATCTCAAGCTTACTTGGTTCAATGCCAACTACAAGCAAATTTGCTGATGATACTGCAAACGCAATACCTGTGAGCATAATAATTGAGAATGGTGGCCATAGCGCACCCGCTGGGGCTGATAAGGATATGGTATTTAGAGGTTGTATGTGTACTGGCTTAACTTTTAGTGGCGACCTGGCAAGTAATGGTGGCGTGGTAATGTGTACTGCGACTTTCACTACAGGATATCTGCCAACGGCAACTACCAATATTAACTATACTGTTGCTACTGCTGTCAGCGCACAGCAAACTATGTTTAATATGCATGATCTCACAACTACAAATTTTGCGAGCCAAGATTTAATTTTGCATGGATTTGAGCTTTCAATAGCAAGACCTGTCACAAGGGTATCGTTTAAGGTTGCTCCAAGTTATAATCCTTATGGATACTCTTTAGGGCCATACGAAGTAACAGGAAGTCTGACTTGCAAACGGGATGATCTTGCATTAACTGCTTCAGCAGAAGGGCAAAGTACTGTAGCTCTGGATTTAGATACTGGTGTATATCAAATATTAGCACCTACCTGTATGAACGATCAGTCATCAGTGAACCTGGAAGAATCTGGATGGACAATGAATTTGCCGTTTAGGGCAGTATATACTGGTGCCACATCTGCTACAATCTTTTCATTTGCTGGAGCAGCAGGCGATAGTTAATCAATAAATAACAACACGAGACAAAATGAAAGTCAAAACAGACCATGGCACATTTGATGTCACGGATATTACATTTAAAGCGAGACGAGATCTCCACAAGCTTGAAGTCAGAGCAGTAGGAGCTGATGGTGCGATAGACACACCACGATTCTTTGACGTACTGGATTGGGTATTGAACTATGGTTTCTCTGATCCCGAAGCACAGCTTGGCAAGTTGGACGATAATGCGATTGATGAAGTATTGATGCAAACGTACAACGAATATAAAGAACCATCTAAAAAAAAGTAATCAAACACCGGATTGCCACATGGATGTTCTCCAAAGCACAACCATCCCGCAATCTGGTGTTCCCATACAAGGCAAAATCGCCTACTTTAAAGAAAACCATCACATACACTGAAGATGAGTTGTGGAATGAAGTGGATCGCATCCTGGATGAAGATACAGAGCGCAAATTCACACCAGGAACGAATCTTTATTATAACTTAGTGTTATGTGCTGACTCATCCTACTTTTGCACGGCAGAGACGAGTTTCGCACTTGAAGAGTATATGAGTATGAAACGATTCAATATTCCCATCGCCAGAACCATAGATGAAGCTGACTATGAGCGTTTAGTCATCTTTTCGGCAATAGATGAAGAGATGAATGCAATTTCAAACGAAGAAGTGAAAAAGAATCATGGCTGATAAAAAGTTTATAATTGAGGTAAGAACCAAAGGATTCGCCAAGGCGAATCGTGACATGGGTAAACTGGATACGTCCAGTAAATCATACGATAAAACTGCTGGTAGAATGCGTGGTACAACCAATGGATTGCAAGGCTCCATTGGTGCATTAAGAAATAGAATTTTAGTTTATACTTTTGCTATTGGTGGGGCAGTAGCAGCAATGAATAAGTTTGTAAAGGCTGCATCTGGCTTTGAAGATGTTAAAACCAGATTAGTAGGCTTAACTGGTAGTGTAGAAAAAGCAGAATCAGCATTCCAAGCATTTAATCAAGTAGCAGCAACAACGCCATTTCAATTAGATGATGTAGTCAATGCCGGGGCGCAGTTAGAAGCGTTTGGTGTTGATGCCGAAGCCACCTTAATGGCTACTACTGACTTGGCCGCATTCATGGGAACCACAGCCGTGGAGGCTGCAAGTTCTCTTGGTCGCGCATTCGCTGGTGGTGCGGGTGCAGCGGACATACTCAGAGAACGTGGTATATTACAATTAATCAAAGATTCTCAAGGAATTGATGATCTTACAAAACTTACACTACCTGAGTTTCGAGTAGCATTAATCCAGGCCATGGCAGATCCAGATGGTCGTATTTCTGGTAGTAGTGCTAGAATGAGTGAAACATTTTCTGGCTCAGTAAGCAATATGAAAGATGCTGTCACCAGATTTAATGCCAAAGTGGGTGCTGAAATGATTCCCACATTAAAGATCATGGTTAATGCTACTGAAGATTTCTTCAGATCGCTAGAGATTAGTGATGTAAAACGATACGCCATAGAAGCGGTTGCTTTAGGTGGTACTGTTCTTTACGCTCGTACAGCAATGGCTCTCGCTGCTGGGGCAACTTGGAAATTTAATGCAGCACTTGGCATGACTGTAAAACTATTGAGAGGTCTGGGTATTGGACTTGCTATAGCCGCTTTAGATCATTGGATTCAATTAGTACAGTCAGGTCAAGTATATATGGACGGCTGGAAGATAAAAGTCAAAAGTTGGAGGCTTGAAGAGCAAAAACTAGGCGATACTTTAAATACGAATAAAGATAAACTAAATAAGTATATCGAACGACTTGATGAAGAAGCAGAAGTTACTGCGGAAGTGACTGATGCAGTAATGAAACAGATTAAAGCAAAACATGAACGCATTGAAGAATTAATCATTGAACGTAGGACGATGGAAACTACCGACCGTGTTTTAAAAGCAGTCATTGAGTCTCGTATCAAAGGTATTGAAATATCAGAATATGAAATAGAATTATTGCAAGACATTGAAGATGCTAAAAAGAGAATAGCTGCTGAAGAAAAGAAAAGAGCAACAGACAAATCTGTTCTTGCACTGCAAACTAGGTTTGAAGCAGAACAGGCTGCCGAATCACAAAGAATTATAGAACAGAATCTCCAGGATCAAATGAGAGCAGCTACTCAAGCGATTGAAGATCGTATCACTGCTATGCGTGGATTACGGGATGAGATGGAAGGCGTATCAGCATCCAACCTTTCTTTTATGATATCGCAAATTAGTGGACAAAAAGAACTCGGCCAGTTGGAAGATTTACGCGTGAAGACAGTTAATAAGATGGTAGCAGCATTGGATGTCTTAACAGATGGTCAAGGCGCAGTGTTTCAATCAACATTAGAAAGCGCAACTATACAAGAATTACTTACAAAAGATATGGGTGAGTTTTTATTGGTTACTGATGATGTTAATAACATTTTAAAAGATTATCAACTATCTGCCGGTGAATCGGCGGCACAGATAGTGAAGTTTAATGAGAAACAAAAAGAGGCTACTAACTCTTCAAATCAAATGGCGAGAAGTATTCTTGCGGTTGCGGGTGCAATGAAAGCTATGACAGCAGAAGGTGCAACCAGCGAACAACAATTATCAACACTGATGCAAACCATAGGTAGTATTTTAATGATGATCCCCGGTGGGCAAGGATGGGTCCCAGGCGCAATGATGACAGCCGGATCTATGTTCATCGGCCACACTGGTGGTTTGGTGAAAGACAATGGCATCCAACGCTTTGCACAGGGCGGCATGGTGCAAGGTCGTGACAATGTACCCATCATGGCACAGGCTGGTGAGTTTATCATGCGTAGAGATGCGGTGCAGAATATCGGTGTGCAGAATCTTGCCCAGATGAACAAAACCGGGCAAGGTGGCGTGACGGTTAATATACAAGGTAATATGATTGGTAATGATGAGTTCGTCAGAGATAATCTGCTCCCACAAATCGCCAAAGCAGCACGGCAAAACCTAGCTTAAGATGTCACTCTCAAATGCACCATCCACTTCCAATGTAAGTGAGAACTGGATTGCTCAGTTCACTGCAGATAATAAGCATTGTCTCGATTTTGATGGAACCAATGACAAGGTGACTTTTGGCAATATTTTTTCATTATATACTACATACACCATAGAAGCATGGGTCAAGCCAGATACGGTATCTACAAGAGGAAAAGCGTGGATATTATATAATGGAAATCAGGACTATGATGAAAATACAGAAGCGAATAATGTGACTTTTTCCTTATATCAAAGTGACAATGATGTGGGGTTTTACTATCAATATGGAGCAAGTTCAAATAAAGTTATAACATTCGCTGGGAATCAATTAACAGCAGACACCTGGGTGCATCTTGCCTTGGTTAGAGATAACTCTGATGACTCTATAAAACTCTATGTAAATGGAGTATTAAATAACACATCTTCTAGCACACCCGATCCCACCGGTGGTGGCAGTGGTGTGTTTAGTCTCGGCTATGGGGAATACACTTCAGGTACTAATGATCAATATTTTAATGGCGAAATAGCACATGCCCGTGTTTGGAATGTAGCAAAAAGTGCGGCTGATATTTTACAATATATGAATAGAGCTGTCATTGGTACAGAGTCCGGGTTGCAAGGTTATTGGAAACTCAATGAAGGCACTGGCACAAGTGTGGATGATTTAACAAGCAATGATAATGATGGTACAGTCTCAGGTGCAACTTGGTCCATTAATGGCTTTGATAAGTTTATATTCTGGTTTGGATTGTCTTTTCTTGATACTGATGTAGATAATGATCACCATCATGGCTCCATACTTAATAAGTCCATCACCATTCGTGATAGTATCGATTTAACGAAGAGTACATCTAGCACTGGCAATATCAGTATCACTAGCTCCAATTTTAAAACCGATGGAACTGATTTCTATAAAATACTCTTCAATGGCGATAATAATTACCACAATAAAGAAGTAAGATTATACGCACAGTTTAGTGGCGAATCCGATTTGGATGATTGCCAGCGTATCTTCACTGGTCGTTTGGTAGATATAACATTAGACCAGAATCAGAATATTAAGATGCAAATCAACTCACATCGACCTTGGGATAAGATAGAGTTTCCGCAGACCAAACACAGTAAATACAATATATATCAACCAGTGGTTTATGGTTCATATAATTATTCAGATGCAACAAGTGGTGCAACCAATGATGCTGCTTTTGGTGGTGTCTTTCCAGTACCAATTTTATATACTAATCGTAACACGATTGTGACAGTATTACCGAAAACATATACTGGTGGGTCCCATTGTTACATACACCATTATGTTGGATATGATTGGTTTTGCAGTATAAAAACAGAAGGCAGTGGTATGACCGATGCTACCACTACAGAAGGTGGAGTAGATATATTAGAAACGCCAGCATCTGATCGAGCTACGGGGTGGATTCGCACTAATCAATCATCTTTTGATTTTTCCGGTTCAGTAACATATCTTACTAATCCAGAAAATGCGACTGATTTTAATTTAGAAACTGGAGCTGCGGATACAACTACTTATGCTACCGCGGATATTAACGATATTGATGATCTCAGATATTTAACAGTACAGACTCCGAATAAACAATTTGCAGTTACTCTTATTACTGGTGTTTACATCAAATACAGTATCTTATGGGATGATGGCTCTGGTGATGACCAGCAGTATGAAGTTGATTTTTTTGGTAATGAATATGATCCTAATTTGGATGATTTACTTTCAAGTCCATCTACAAAAGTATTAGGCAGTAATATATCCACTCACCAATTTACATTTAATACCACACCAGCAAATGCAGTTGACAGTGAAAATGCTTTAGTGTGTCCAGACGAATTGCTGATAAAATGGAAAGCAGAACATAATGCACCATTATATGACCATGAAGACCACGAATTGCGTGTGTATGATATACAGATGCGTTATGAAAATCGCTTCAATTATAATGATAATGATAGAAAGCGTGTGGCAGATTTGAAGTACTTTTATTGTGGTGCTGCTGGGCTCACTGCATCATGGGATTCAGGTGCTATATCGCATGGACATGATGCACATAGAGATATGTTGATTAGATTTGCTGGTGTTAGTACAGAAGATCCAGAAGTGAATACTGGCGAAGCCTGGAGTGTTTTAAATACGGATCGCACAAGAAATACAGCGAATGATGCAGATATCGATACATGGAAAGTGAGATACTGGCAATTAGAACCCACATCGCTCAAAGATGCTTTGGACAAAATGGCTTATGAATCTGGTTTTGTGAGCAAATTCTCACCATCTAACAAATTAAAATATATCTATGTAAAAAAATCAAGTGAACTATCAGCTCTTCTAAATCTCACTAAAGATGATATTGCTAATGTCAGTGTCAGTACCACTGGTATAGATAATGTTCACGCGACAATGGATATTAGTAATAAAGTAAATGCCGCTGAAACTAGCCGATACTATGCCGTGACTCGTGCTACTGATGCTTCCTTAATTACAAAATACAATCTTGGGGATAAGGAAGGAATCGCAGCAGTGAATCTAGATATGAATGTAGGCACTATTCCCACAACAGCCGATTCAGACTGCAATGCAGATTGGTATAGTTACATGCACAATATCATCGGTGATATGAAGATCATTGTGGACTGCCAAGTGGTGAACCCGGCGAAAGGTTATCAACTTGAAACTGGTGATATAGTTACATTCACCGATATGCCGGTGGAGATGTTTGGTACTGATTTCGCTACAGATAAATATTTTATGATCATTGAAACAAAACGCTCACCAGGTAAGGTGAGCATAACAGCAAGAGAGGTGGGCTGATGGCTTATCAAAGAATATCAACACCAAGAATTTTTCCATGTTCCATTAATCATTCTTTAAGTTTGGGAAGAATGGCAAGCACAGATATAACACACACAATAGGAGGTTCTGGTGGCATTGATAATATAATAGAATTATTTGATCTACGACCATCAAGTGCGGTTACGCTTGGTGGAGGAACTTCATCATCAGCCCAACACATTATCAAGATTAACACACAAATGACTACTGATACATATACAGATAATAATTATATGCTCATATTAGGACACAATCTTGAACAATCTGGAGTTAAGTTCAACCTTCAACATGACGATACTGCGGATTTTAGTGGCACGCCAGTCAGTCCAGCACTAACAGAACTTGTCAATATAGGCGGTGATGTTGCAAGTGGGGCAAGTAATTATGCGACACCCACAAACAACGGTTGGAGTTTATTTACATGGACTACTGGCGGTAGTGACAATCAATATTATAGATTAATACTCGATTCTGTGGCTGGAAATTATGATGCAGATATTAAAATATCGTGCATAATCATGGGTGAATATTGGTCGTTTCCTCATGCACCAGACTTAAATATTAAAAAAAGCCTAGCATTCGGGAATACTATTCAGGAATCCGTTGGTGGTATGACCTATTCCAATGCTTCATGGTTAGCCGCACCACATTGGGGTGGAATGGTAGAAGCGTTTGAAACAAAGGATCACACCACCCCCCATGCGATGCGGAAGGCGGGTAAATTCAGTTGGGATTTGAATTTTAGTTATATGGCAGATTCGGATGCGTTCTATGAGGCATTGTATCAAGAGCAAGATATATTTACTGACAGCTCGCTAATGGGTAACCTATTACAACGCACTTTCGGCACTCATCACCCATTCTTAATTCAGTGGGATGACTCAACGGTTGGTGATGCTTTTGATAATTTTTCATGGGTGAGGCTTGCTGATGTACCAAAATTCAATCAAGTAGCACATCAAGTCTGGAATGCTAATGTTTCTTTAACTGAACAGTTTTAGTCCTTGGGATCACGCCTCCGCTGTTACTGTGTTTAACTCTTCAAATACTACATCATTGATTTGATCCATCTCTGCATTGGATATCCCGGCATAATGCTTATCCACCACATCCAGTGAACTATCACCGATTGATTTAGCAGCACCTTCTATACCTATCTTTGGGCGAGCAAGCTGTGCATTTAATCTTCTCAAGTCATGCATGGTAAATTTGATACCAGTGATTTGATTTATCATCGGGATCATATCTCTGCCTATCTTATCATAACCGAAGTCTAAAGGCTGTTTAAAGCCTTGTTTCAGCCACTTCTTAAAGATACCCATTACACTAGAGTGTACTCGTCTTTCCACCCGATACCGCTTTTTCTTGGGCATGATAGATATAATGGAGCGTTTGAAATCCACATGATGCCACTTGAATTCCTTGGCTCTGTTAAGATAATTGAAGCCAAGCAATTCTGATACGCGACACCCGGTGAGTATGAATACTTGCATCAATTCCTTCATATACTCTGACATACCGGGATGATTCAGTAAGGTGAACATCTCATCCTTGGTCCATACTTTTTTATCAAGTGGTTCCATCTCAGAGTTGGAATAGCGGTCATGCTTGGTGATAACTTCATCACGAATCATGGCAGTGTCCTTTGCCCAGTTAAAGATATGCCTTAAGTCTCTCAAATAACTATTCACAGTTCTCCTGGAGAGCTGGTAGTTATGTGACTTGAATATCTCCCATCCTTTCTTTTCACCGCCGGGAATCATATGGCGCTTCATGGTGCGGATGGAGTCTGCTGGTGTATCTTCAAGGAACACTTTAAGACATGCTCGCATGACAGATTTATACCGCTTTTCGGTTAAGATATTCAGTTTGTTAGCTAATACATTATTAGTGAAATCAGTAAATATCTCACCTATGGTAATAGACTTACTTTGATTATGGTACACTTGCTTCCATTCCTCCGAACCCGTTTTCTTACACATCTCTATATAGTCATACTTTGCTTTTGCAGTTTCCGCTAAAGCAAGTGATGGAAATGTGGTTTTTTTCCATTCATCCGTATATGGATCTTTGTATTGGACGAAATATAGTTTATTTCCATCCTTTCTTTGTCCTACTACACTCATATTGTCTCCGTATTATGATTTATGATATGTGAAATATAGTGAATTATAATGAATAAAACACTTTTTTAAACGATAATAATTATTTAAGATAAGAAACAATTATGAACGGATATATCATGCAAACACGATGGACACTTCAAGACCGAATGAATGAATTAGAGATAAGTTTACGGACTCTGGCTCGTTATATAGCTATCTCTCCAGGTCAATTGTCCAGGATGATAAATGGCAAGCGAACTTTCAGATTTCAACATAAACTTAAAATTGCTTTAGTGTTACATTCCACAACAGATGAAATACAATGGCCAGACAAATAGGTACACTACAAGAATGGCTCAACCTGGATCAAGCAGCAGAGTATCTAGGTGTGTCTAAGCGCAGTTTGATTAATGCGGTTAATTTATGCAAAAACAAAATTTGTAACGATACATTGGAAATCAAACGATTCGGTAATCGAACTCTGATCTCCAAATCAAGTATAGATGCAACGCCTAATATAATAACTCAATCCAGCGGCATTGTTTGACGTGGTCCTTCCCAATACCTCACTACCACATAGATGTCGCTGGTGATTTACACAATTTATATTCCAGATCAACACAAACGAATCGCTTTTGCTGCGAAGGTGAGGAAACTGATTCCACAAGGCAAGACCTACATCCCCGGAAAACGTAATGGAATATATCAAAGTGATTTGGGTATCAAGGCAGATGTTACACAAAAAGAATTAGCGCAAATCAATGCGTTAATCGAAAGACGTGGTTTTGACTGCCACGAATCAACTAAATAAACAGGAGAAATTAACTAATGGGTTTACTTGAACAAAGTTATGAAGTGCCATCTGGAGGAGAATCCAGGTTCATGCGCTTAGAACCCGGTGAGAACCGGATTCGCATACTGGATACGCCGAATATGGGCTACCAGTATTTTGAAGATAATAAATGCATCAAAGTAACTGAGAAGAATCAAGCTGCCGATGGAACAAATGATTTGAAGCATTTCTGGGATGTGCCAGTATGGGCAAATGGGAAAGTGATGATTCTGACTATTACTCAAAAGACGATCCAAATTGCATTGGCATCGTTGGATGAGAGCGATGAATGGGGCAACATGAATGAATATGATGTTATTGTTACCAAGAGTGGTCAATCACTTGACACTAAGTATCAGACCACACCATGTCCAAAATCAGCGACTTCTAAGGCAGCTAAAGATGCATATGCAGACTTTTGCAAAGACTACGATTGGAAAGATGTGTTTGGTGGCAATGGTGAAAAGTCAGATGATTCGGATGACGATTTACCTTTCTAATGCCTTCTAAAGCATCAAGAAAAGGTTATAGCGGCGAAGTAGAGGTGGTCCGATTACTGGAAGACCTCGGCTTCGCTGCTGAACGCAGTTGGGGTTCAGATGGAAGAGCATTTGGTGAAAAAAGTGATATTGATGTTAAGGCCACCAAAGGCGATTTGACTATCCTGGTACAAGTGAAACGGCGCAAGAAGATTGCTGACTACCTTACCTTCCGCAACGCGGATATAGTGATGGTAAGGCAAGATTTTAAGCCGTGGGTATGGATAGTCAAGAATGATATGATGGCAAAGATTTTGAATGGGGTCAAAAATGTTTTTAGCAGTCCTACGCATGGTGAATAGCAGCCATGACTCCATTCAAGAATTATACTCCGATACAAAAAATGATAGAAGTAGTGAGTGTCAGTATAGACAAGATTTTAAAAAAGACCACTGAATTGGATAATGATCAAAGAATTGATATTTGCACCGATGTGTGCGATGAAATACTGCGGGTGATTTCACGCCCGAAGTTTAAACCTGGAGAAGATGATGGAAGAAATTAATGCACACTTCGTAGGTGGTAGTCTTGATGGGAAAAAGGTAAGACCATCATTAGTGAGATATTCATTACATAATAATTTACCAATATGCCATGGTACTAATGTTTTTGATGATTATTGGATGCAAATAAATGAAAGTTATTTATGCAAAAAAAAAGACGGCAAAGTTGTGTGTGAATTAATTGAAACAACAAAACATGAAATAATTGGGAGATAAAACATGATAGTGAGTAATTGCTGTGGAGCAGAGTTCCACGATTTAGAAACAAAGATTTGCGTGTGCTGTAATGAACATGCGGATGAAATAGAACAGGAGAAACCATCCATTGAAGTAGTGGAGATTAAAGAATATAATCACACTGTGTACCGGAGAGGTGTAGTGGCAGCAATGGTGAAAAAGTATGGATCATTCGCCAATGCAATATTCGAGATGGAAGCTAGGATCGCCAGTTTAGAAGTGACACTGAAAGGTGTGCGTGAGATGGCCAACGAAGATTGGTCAAAAGAATGTGGCAAACTTTATGATTTTCTTTGTGAATACATGCCACAAGGAAAACTCCTTGATGAGTATCATAAGTGGTGTAAGAAGTGACCACACAAGAATTAAAAGAATTTAGAGATGACTTATTCTCTGAAGCCATGTCTATCAGCGATGCGAAGAGTATCGAGTATACTATATCCAGTGATGACAGGCTTTACAATTTCAAGCATGTTGCGGAGAGGCTTGGCATTACGCCACCACAGGCATTGATGGTGTATGTACTAAAACATACTGATGCAATCTGCAACGATGCGAAAACCGGTAAGCAGTTCAGTGATGAAACACTGCGGAGCAGAGTGATTGATCTAATCAATTATTCTGTGTTGCTGCTCGCCTTAAACGACACACATATCAATGACAATAGTACTGAATCAATTGGAGACGAATCTGGCAGTCCTATCGGGAACAGCCAGAATGCTTCAGAACCAGACAAATGGAGTGTTTACTCGCGGACCACGAAAGCTTGACCCGGATATAAA
>Ga0209434_1000528_pt1 | contig 18396 bp, 29 predicted proteins | sample ETNvirnome_2_300_FD_184068 | JGI IMG/M metagenome (GOLD analysis project Ga0209434, IMG submission 184068) | Marine viral communities from the Pacific Ocean - ETNP_2_300 (SPAdes) (version 2) | ecosystem: Environmental > Aquatic > Marine > Oceanic | place: Pacific Ocean | collected 2013-06-22
ACAACTAGGTGGGTTTAAATATAGAGTTAACAACGGAAAAATAAAAACAAAAGGTGATATCTATAAATGAAAATACGTAATGGTTTTATATCTAATTCTTCATCATCTTCTTTTGTTATTGCAAAAAGCACACTAACTGATGAGCAAATAGAAAAAATACATGATTGGAAAACTGAAGGAATTCATCTTGTAACGAAATGCCCTTGTTTTAAAGACAGAGAGTTTAATGAAGAAACTTGTTTTAAGATTTGTTACAGTGGAGACAAGGCTAGTTATGAAGAATACAGGGCGCGAGTAAAGAAAGCAGAGGATGAAGGAAAGCCTCTTCGTGATTTAAACGGCGATATTGAATCCTACAAAAATTTTCCTGAGTTTGATAGTTGGAGTCCATTCAAATTTCCGTATTGTTGGGAGCATGGAGGGGGATGGGGCGTTATAAACAAAGAATCTCCATACTCTTTTCGAGAAGATCCTGTTATGCTTAGTGGAAAATATTATAGTTGGGAAGACGAAAAAGGTTTTCTTGTTGTAAGTGGATGGTGTGGTGGTAATTTTCCAATGAGAGATTTTCTTGCTGAAATTGGAGTATCTGAATATCGCACTGTTCATGACAATAGTTTAGGCCGATTCATACCAGTTAAAGAAAAAGAGAAATGAAAAAAACAAAATGAAAATACGTAATGGCTTTATATCTAATTCTTCATCTTCTTCTTTCTGCTTAATCGTAAAAGAAGAAGACCATCAAAATATTATCAAAGACTTTCATCCATTTGATCAGGCTTTCCTAAATGCTTTAATGGAGAAAGAAACATTTGACGGAAATGACATTAGAACCTTCATCATGTATAACGTTAGAGGAGAATATTTCCCTCGATTTGCCAACTGTTATTTTGAATATGATGACGAAATCCCTATTGACTTTGGTGATTGTAAAACAGAGAAAGACAGAATAAATAAAGTTAGCGGAAGATTCATTACGACATATCTCAAAAATTATCAACTTCCACTAATTCAAGATAAAAAAGCTCTTAAGATTGAAGTTTCGAACACAATTAGAGCGAAGATGTATGGAGTTAGCAAATTTAAAGGAATGAACCCAAAATTTATTAAGAAAAACGATTGACATTTTCTTAATAACTACTTAGAATAGACATCATTAAGAAATATATCAGACACATTGAGGAGCAACATGGAAACAAGACGTTTGAAATTAGAGGCAAGTGGCACTGTTCATCAATTAAAAACCATCTTAACAGAATCAATTAAGAAGATTGAGCAGTGGGAAGAAGATCGACCAGAGGAATCTCATTGGTGGTCAAAATCTAGTAGCGGAGACTGTTACGAATCATTAAATATAAGAAAGAGTAGTTAAATGAAACCTAAAAGATGTCCCTTCTGTGGATCAAAACCTGAACAAAGATTTGACGGGCCATTTACAAAAGACAATAAGGCTTGGATTTTAAAACATAATGACGATTGTTTTTTAAGAATTATACACAAAACAGGAATCAACTTTTATGAGGCTTATAGTGAAGATATTAGTTTATGGAATATGAGAACAATAATAGGAGGATAAACAATGAAGAATTTTACAGACGAATCTTTAGACTTCTATTTGGAGCGCATATATTATCACCGTAAAGAATTTGAAAACAGTGATCCTGAAGAGCTTGGTGTGAAGTGCATTGATGGATATGGAGGGGAAGGATTTCTAATAACTCCTGAATCCGCTGAATGGCATGCTAATTATTGGAAAGAAGGCTTGAAGGAGTTGGTAGAACGTGCTTGTGCTAATGCTGGAAGAGTCGCCGTATTAAAAGAAAAACAAGAACGAGAAAAACGAAGACAGAAAAAAGACGATAAAGCAGAAGCAGAATATATTAAATCACTAGAAGAGGTATAATGAAGACAGTAGTAAAAATAGGAACAAAACACACTTTAAATGAAATGGAACAGTCTATAGTAAAAAGTGTAGCCAAAAATAGATTCGCTAAAAACCGAAAAGAAAATATCAAAAATAGTAAAATCGGAGATCAGAGCAACGAAGACACAGACACAGAGGGCTTTGGAGCAGAAATGGCATTTTGTAAATTATTTAATGTATTCCCAGACTTTTCAATTAAACCAAGATCCTCAAAAGAAGATAAGGGTGACGCTATTCTTCATGTAGAAAATGGAATAGTAGATGTAAAATCAACATGCTATAAAACTGGAAGATTAATTACACCAACTTGGAAAAATAAAGGATCTGTTGATGTGTATGCTCTTATGACTGGTAAATTTCCAACTTACGAATTTAGAGGTTTTATGAAAGCTTCTACATTAATGCAAAAAGAAAGAATTAGAGATATGGGATATGGGAAAGATTCTTATGTTGCAGAACAAGATGAACTTAAAGATTCTGGAGTTGCTATATGAGAATTGAAAAAAGAGAATATGGAGTCACTTTGGTTCCTGAATCTGACTTTGAAAGAGAAATCCTAAAAGAACTTAGAAGACATCAAATTAAGAAGATGGAATTTGAAGACACATGGGAGAGCAAGGGCAAATTTCTTATTGATTACGATATAAGTTGGGATAGATAATGAATATATTTACTGTTACAGGTGTTGCTTATAGCTTTCCAAAAAAAGGCTCTAGGTGTTTTGGTTGGTATCCATCTTATAAAAAAGCCGAAAAAGCAGTTCTAGAAAATAAAGGCTCATTGGATGAAGAGGGTTATTACAAGCATATAGTTATTGAAGAGATTCCTAAAGGAGTATGGAATAGTCCTGATTCTGAAGTATGGTTTGAGTGGAAAGACAAATCATACGTTAAAATTCCTAAACCTAAAAAATATAAAAGCGTAGTGTGTTTTGGGATGGGATAAATGATGGAATATGGCATGGAACATTGGTCAACAAAAGAGCATTGGGTTTATAGACATCCATTTTTAACACTACTACTACAAATAGTGATGATAATTTTAATGTTTAATGCGGCTGTGGCTTTTTGTAACTGGGGAAATAGACGCAATGAACGAAAAGAACAATTAAATAAGGGAATAGTGATGAAAGAATTATACGAAAAAGACTATATAAAATACGAAACTAAAAAGTCATTTGGAAAGATAAGTATTGTAATAGAAATTGACGAAAAAGCTTTAGAAGAAGAGATGAAAGAGAAACATTACGGATATATTAGTGATGCTTCTTGTTGGATCTCTTACGGATTGAGAGATTATTTACAGGATAATTGGCCTTATGAATTTGGCGAAGAACAACCCGAACTTCTTGTTTTGCCTGAACCGGAGAATAATGAATAAAGAGTCAAGTCAAACTGTAATAAATGATGATTGTCTAAATGCCATGGAAGGAATAGAGACTTCATCTGTTGACGTTGTTGTAACTTCTCCGCCATATAACATCGGAATTAAATACAATGAATACAAAGACTCACTAACCTATGAAGAATATCTAGAATGGATACGAAACATAGGAATAGAGATTAAAAGAATTCTAAAAGATGATGGTTCACTTTTTCTCAATATAGGCGGCACAAGTGTAAATCCTTGGATACCAATAGATGTAGCTTCCGCATTAAGAGAGGTTTTTGTCTTACAGAACAGGATTATTTGGACAAAATCAATTTCAATAGGCGACAATCCTGAAAATTCGCATGGGCATTACAAACCTATTAACAGTAAAAGATTTGTGAATAATCTATATGAAGACTTATTTCACTTTACAAAAACAGGAAATGTAAAAATAGATCGGTTGGCTGTTGGGTTGCCTTATAAATGGAAATCCAATAGAAAAAACAGGAAAACTGGTGAAATAGGAAAAGATAAAAAATGTCGAGGAAATGTATGGTTTATTCCTTATAGAACCGTTCAAAGTAAGTCTCAAAAACATAATCATCCTGCTTCATATCCAGTTGAATTGCCTGAAAGATGCATAAAACTACATGGAATCAAGGAAAACATGTTAGTTATTGATCCTTTTTTGGGAATTGGCTCAACGTTAATTGCATGTAAAAAATTGTCTGTTAATGGTATTGGAATTGATACAGATAAGGATTATTGTGAAATCTCAAAAAATAGATTAAGTGAAGAGGAAAGTTTGTTTACATAGGATTACAATATGAGTAAAAAAAAGAAAAAAGAAAAACTAGTCATACATAGATTAGTAGTTAATGACAAAGTAATAGCTCAAGAACTTGGTATTGATCTCGAAAAAACCCGTGAGACGTTTAGAGATGGAAGGCCATGCTCTCGTTTTACGGAACATTGGGTAGATGCTATATATGGTGTTGATATTTATAAAAATGCATGTGTCAAAAGTTCAGATGGCATTATTGAATGTGCAGGCGATGTTAAATTTTTAGTAAGTGTAAAATGTTTAACTAGAGGGTCAAGAATTAAAAGCACTTCAAAATATCGTGGATCTTTAAAATTTCAAAACTCTGCCTTCATAGGAGCAGGAAGAACTTGTACAGATTCAGATGTCAAAAATTCAATTAGAAACTGTGACAGAGTTTGTATTTGCGATATAAGAGAGTTTCCGGTGTTATCTTTTATAATGCTAGACACTAAATTAATTGAAGATTGGTTTGATCAAGGATTTGTAAAAAAAAGTGGGATAAATGGAATAAACTTTTACAAATTGCTTTCAGAAAAATTTAAAATACAAGAATATTTTTACAAACCAGTTGACGGCAAAATTCAAATAACAGACGAAACCCTAGCTCCTCCCATAGAAGAAATTACTTACAATTCCCAAGACTCTCTTTTTTAAAATACTCTTGACTAACAGACTTTATTGCTTTACCTTATTTAAAAAGGAGAGTTATATGAAATGTCAACCAACGAAAAATTATGAAAGTAATGATGTTGTTTATACGCCGACTCATCTAGCAGGAGAAATAGTAAGTCATTTTTCTCCCAAAGGCAAAATGTTAGAACCTTGTAGGGGAAACGGAAGTTTTTTAAGACACATGGATAATGCTGACTGGTGCGAAATATCAGAAGGTAAGGATTTTTTTGATTATACTAAAAAAGTAGATTGGATAATTACCAATCCGCCTTGGAGTAAAATAACGCCATTTCTTAAGCACAGTCTTGAAATAGCAGAAAATGTTGTTTTCTTAGTTACGGTAAATCATATGTGGACAGAATGCCGTATTAGAGCAATTAGGGATGCGGGCTTTAAAATAAAAGAAATTTTACTAATTGATTGGCCTGATAAATCTTATGGATTTCCAAAAAGCGGATTTCAGTTAGGTGTAATTCATATTAAGAGAAAATGGAATGGGAAAACCACAATATTAGATCTAAGATAGGATTAAAGATGAAATCAAATTCACTACCAAAACCATATCCGACATTAACATATTTTTACTTTACAAAGCCAAAAATAGATGTTAGCATCAGTGGTTCAAAAGAAGATGTTGAAAAACTTGGCTTTAAGATTCATGGCGAAAAATCTAAAGACAGTTTCATGTGGACATACGAAAATGTAGATGTAGAAACCCCGCACAAAGCCTTTAAAGCACATATTAATGGTTTGGGAGAAGATTATGTGGATATTGTTTTTGATGACTTTACATTAGGATATGTTGATGCTGACTATTTTAAAGTTATAGAATATGGTAAAGAAGTAGAAAAACAGTTAAAAACACAAGAAACCGAACATAAAGGAAACATACTAAAGGTGTTTAAATGAATAACACACACAAAGCAATAGTTCAAATAATAGCCAGAGAATATTTGCCTGTTCCTGAAACATTTAACAAAACTCTATTCTCTTTATTAACTAATGATCTATTTGCTTTAATGGGCGACGAATGGAAAATGACAAGAGTTGAAGAAGAAAAGCCTCATATAAAAGAAGCCATCAGTGACATTGCTTTTCTTCTATCAAACAAAACCATAGAACATCGACACGCTAAAGAACTTTTAAAGGCAGCATGGAATATGAATCAATATGCTTGGGACATCTCTTGGCATCTATCTGACTCTAAAATGCTTGAAGAAAAAAGCGGAGATGAATTAGATCCTATTATTCTTGAGGTATTAAGGAATAACGAAAAAGTTATTCAAGATATTAAGAATGGCAAAAAGAAAGCAATAGGATCTTTAATTGGGCCTGTAATGAGAGAAACTAAGGGTAAAGCAAATCCTAAAGAAGTAAGTAAAAGAATTGAAGTATTGATCAACAGTGCTTTTTGACCCATTTGCAAGTTGTTTTTGTTTGACTTGTTAACCATTGATTCGTAGCGCCCAACCCTTTTGTTCTCTTCCTATAAAATTCATAAATCTTAGATCCTCTTAATTTAGGTTCAATTGAAAATAAAACCCTTTTTTCCTCATCTGTCAATTTCAAAGGATTAAACGCTAAGGGCTTTAAGGATCTTCGAACAATCTTCTTTTTCCCTACATTTCTTAAATTTAACTTTTCTTTAGGGTTAATACTTTCTTCAACAAAACAAGTCTTACAGAATGGAACAAGATCTATTAACTTTTCATTTCCAATTCTCTTTTTCGTTCTAAGTCTAAAGTCGAAAACTTCTTCGGACCTGCACTTGTGACATACCTTACTAAGTTTGGACCGCCTATGTTCTTCTTTTAACATTCTCCAATGTTCAGTTTCAATATACTCTTTGTAACTAAAGGCTTTTTCATTTGTATCTCTGCAAGTTACTGAAAACCTTTTAATATTGCCTTCTGCTGAAACCATTTTAGAGACAATCCTTCCTATAGTATAAACAGTGTAAAGTATTAAACCCTATAGCTTCCCGATTCTCTTCTTCGCAAAACGGCTATATCCTTCACCGTTAGTTCGAGCCTATTTTTCAAGGATGTCATCTAGCTCTCGATCAAGCATAGGTATATTCAGTTATATTTTGAAAGGGAGCATTGGAAGATTTTTTGGAGTTATGATTTACCTTTTGATTTGCCTTCGTGCTGCATACCAAGTAGAGTGTAATCCATAATCAGTCTCGAACGCCACAGGCTCTCGAAGAAACGTATCTATTAAAGATTCGACTGATTCCTTTAACGAGCTTTGAGTTTCAACCTATTAGTAGGCTTAGTTCCCTGTTTTTAAAGATCAATGCTTTTTTCAAACATTAACATTATACATTTTGAAAGGGGAGGTCCACTAAAAAATGTTTAAGTTTTTTCTGTAGTATTTGCATGTATAATAAAAAGAATATAAGGAGAATGTGATGAGGTTTTGGGTAAGCCTAATTATGCCTGTTGTTGTGATTGTCCTACAGAAGAAATTAAAGCAACAGAAGATTGTAAAGGGTAGATTATGAAGATTTTAGATACAATAGCAAAAATGGAAAAGGCCAAGATTGTTTCTATCTTATTGGCTGGCGGAGTAGTTGTGTCGTCATCACCTCCCCGTTTAAGATTGTTTTATTGTGATATGGGGGCAGCACACAGTTTGTCCTTGGGGTAAATAAAGATGACACTGAAATAAAACGATGGAATATGAGGCATGTAGTCAAAATAGAATGGGATGTTGAATCTGTAGAAAGGCTAATAGATGGAGATTGAAATATATTTAGTTAGACATGGCGAATGCGTAATGAATCTAGATAGAAGCATTATTGGCGGCAGAGCTATGAATAGTCCATTAACCGAAAAAGGATTTGAACAAGCAAGAATTCTAGGTTATGCTCTTGATAAAATGGGTCACATCAATCCTTCAAGAGTTTATTCATCAACAGCCGTAAGAGCAATGCAAACCGCCAGAACAACAATGAAGGCAATGGGGCTATATGAGAATGATGATGACATTGTATTTACAGATCAACTTGTAGAACTTGATCAGGGCAATTGGATGGGTTGTAAAAGGGATGAAAAATACACTGATGAAGTTATGGTTAGAATTAAAAACGATCCATCAACATTTAGACCCCCATACGGTGAATCCCAAAGAGATGTATTGTATAGGGCGTCAAACTATATTTATGAACAGCTAGATAAATCTTTTGGAGAAGCTGATAATCAATATATGTTTTTTGCTCATGGATACGTAATTAGATGTTTTTTGTGGGGTATTACTAATTGGAATCCTAATCTAAATTACAGAGTTTTAACTGAAAATTGTGGAGTTACAAAGTTAACATACGATAATGGTCTATGGGCGTTAAAGTATTTTAATAGAGTTGTAGGAGAATTATAAGGAGTTAAAATGGCCAATCCCTCATGCACAAAACCAGTATTAAATCCACTAGTAGAAGAAAATTTAAAGCTTCAGAAAACCATTGATAGCTATACTGCAAAAGGTTTTAAGCCAATTAAACCACAAGGCAATATCAAACCACCCAAAAATGTTATCTTAACTAGTTCCGAAGATGCTTTCATAGACTCATTAAAAAAATCTAATCTAAAAGGCATTGTATCTCAAAAACAAAAAGACAAAACCCTATTTCTGTTTGCGCTTGATAAAAACAAAAAAGAAGTATCGAAATTAGAAATAAACGATCTTTTTTACGCACACAAAAATGCAGAAGACGATATTCTTAGTCTAATGAGTAAAATGGAGCATATAAGTAATTGGCTAGAAAGCATTAGTAAGGATAAAAGCGTTGAGCATGTTGTTTTATCTAAGACAGGCTATTTTTGGATTGGTAATTAGTTCTTGCATTCATTCCGCTTATTTGCTACATTATTAGAAATCGGAGGAATAATATGAAGCTAGATACATTGTACAAAAGAAATACTATTGGTGGCATACAGGAATGGACGGCAGAAGTAGAAGATGATAAGTGGCGAGTCATTAGCGGTAAGATTGACGGCAAAAAAGTCACTTCTAAATGGAAAACCGCAAAAGCAAAAAACGTAGGTAAGGCAAACGAGACAACCGCCGTAGAACAAGCCCTCAAAGACGCTCAGAACAAGCACAAGAAGCAGTTGAAGGAAAGATACTGTCTAGATATAAGTAACATTGATGACAACTTCTACATAGCTCCAATGCTCGCTAAGAAGTTCAAAGATTACAGAGAAAGATTTGTAAGCGATAAACCAAGATACGAAGAATATAAATACCCTGTAATTGTTGATGTTAAATACAATGGAGCAAGATGTGTAAGTAGCTTTATTCAGAAATGTAAGACTCGAAAAGGCAGAGACTATCACAACATCCAACACATTGCCGCTCAACTTGAAGAACTTTACAAAGAATTCCCCGATATTGTAGTAGACGGCGAACTTTATAACTTTGAAAAGAGAAATTTACTTAATCAGATTATTGAGCTAGTTTCTATTAGTATTACGCCTGAAACAAGAACAGAAGAACAAGCACAAAAATCTAAAGAAATTGTTCAATACCATATTTACGATGCGTTTAATTACGTTTATGATGGCCCTCACTTTGAAATGTATGGGTTTGAATTGAATAATGGAGATAAGATTACTCCCGATACTCCATGTTTTATTAGAAGAATAGCATTAACGTGGCTAGTAAATAAAAGACTTCATAGAATCGAAAATAATTACTGTTACGTTGCAGAATATCAAATAGCAGAAACCGAAAGCTCAGTAGATGCGATTGTTAAGGATTATATTACTTTAGGACAAGAGGGTGGCGTAATTAGAATTATGTCTGCGCCGTATGAGTTCAAAAGAAGTGCATATCTACTTAAGCACAAAAAATGGGAAGATGCTGAATTTAAAATCTTGAACATAGAATCAGGAGAAGGTAATTGGGAGGGCTGCGCTAAAAGAATTATTTGCGAATTGCCTAATGGAGAGAATTTTGCTTCAAACGTAAGAGGAACACAGGAATTTTGCAGAAATGTCCTTCAAGAAAAAGAAAAATACATTGGCAAAATTATAACAGTTGAATTTCAGGAATATAGCGAATATGGCGTTCCTCAGATTCCGTATACAAGCCTAATTGTGAGAGATTATGAATGAGAAAACAATTGAGATAGATGAGAATTTTTTTGAGCACCTTCTAAACTGTATGGACAATCAGAAGTTCATGCCCGTTAATAATCTATCGCAAGCAGAAAAAGAAACTCAAGAAATAATTGATAAGGCAAGCAGACAAGCAAGAAATATATGGTTAAAAGAAACAAGAAGGGAAGCGTTGCGAACAGAACTCTTTAATAAATGGGCAACTAAATGGAAAGAAGATATTCCTAAGATTGAAGCTTTTATTAAATATGAATCCGAACAAAATGAAGAAAAGAATTATCTGTTTGTGTGGGGTCAAATTGTCGTTCAAGAAATAGAAATGTTTATATTGCTTTCTACTTTTGAGGCTAAATATGACATAGACTCTGGCAAATTTACTTTAAAACAAGTTGATCAGTCTAGTTTTGATTATATCATTAAACACAAACAGTTAGAAAAGGATCAAAGATTGTATATACTAGAAACACTAAAGAAAATTGGAATAGGCGATTGCATTTACTAAAATAAGGAAGAAATACTATGAAAAGGATTCGTTACATATATTCTGAAAGATGCCAAAGTTCGAGCTGTAAAGATATTACGGCCTATCCTGATACTTGTCCTATATGCGGGGCTGTTATAAAGGAAGACAAGCGAGATTATTATGATGGCCCTATATATGAATGTGGTGGACAATATACATTCAAACCTCAAATACAGAATCACACAGATAAATGGTGGGGTAGTTGTCCTATAAAGAAAGAAGAAGCAAGAAAAGTTCAGGGACGAGAATGCAAAGGGTGTGGCGAGAAGAGATTGGAAGGCACAGGATTTCCTATAGATTTATTTGGTTGGACATGTAAGGCCTGCGATTATAGAAACCCACCTGAACCAAAGGAATTCTTGGCCGTTAGTTAATGATACAAAATGAGGAAGAAATACTATGAGAATGAATATTGAAAAGAAACACCAGTCTTTATTAGTCAAGGCCGTTTTGTTAGCTTTATCAGTTGGGGCCATAGCTTTTTTAACATCATCACTTGCTTTAGGCATTACGATTGTTGCAATGATTTTATTTCATGAAAGCGGACATATCTTTGCTGCAAAACAGTTAGGAATTGGCACAAGGGGAATTTACATGTTGCCGTTTTTAGGTGGAATTGCCTTAATTGAAAGTATGGGAGCATCAAGAAAAGACGAATGTTATATTTCACTAATGGGACCTATTTTTGGATTGATTTTTTCTGTTGGTCTTGTTGGTTTAGGTCTTGTTACAGGAATATATAGCTTTGCAAATTTTGGGTGTTTTACGGCATTGATAAACTTATTTAACCTTTTGCCGATTAATCCGTTAGATGGCGGAAGGGTTTTTAAGTCAATTTGTTTTTCTATTCACAGATGCGTTGGTTTGGCGGCTATGTTAGTTGGTGTGGGGTTGTCAATATTTTTGGCTGCTAATTATGGAATATATGTGCTTTACTTTGTTGCGTTTATAGGAATGCAAGACTTCTTCAGAGAGCTTAATGACAATAGCTATCTAGCAAATATGAGTTTGTGGTCTATTTTGGTCTATTCAATATCTACGTTTCTAATAATTGCCTTTTTGCTCATTACGTTTTCAGTAGGGGCGGTATCAGCGAAAAAGATAAATGCTGCATATGAAAGAGAGATGCAATCAAAAGCGATTAGGACGGCGGCTTGTGCTGTTGGAGATGCGGCAGTTTACTACTCTATCTATAGGCTTGTAGAAAGTTGTGATTCTGAAGCTAATAATAACAATGATGAGATTCTTGTTTTTTAGATCCTGTTCCCCTTGTATAATTAACAAAAAGGGAAATAGATGATTGATTTAATTTGCCACAATCACGGTGAGCAATATCCAAAAATAAGTTGTTTAAGTGAGGGATTTGTTAGGCTAGTTGATTGTATGCCAAGAATTAGTTATGACAAAGATATTACAACCTTAGACCATGCCGTTACCCAAGCAGCAAGACTTTCCTATTCACATGGCACAAAAACAATTAATAAAGACAAAGCTCTTTTAAGGTATTTGTTACGCCACATGCACACTTCTCCCTTCGAAATGATTGAATTTAAATTTCACATGAAGTTGCCTATTTTTATTGCAAGACAGATTGTTAGGCACAGAACCGCAAGCTTAAACGAATTGAGTGGTCGTTATTCCATATTGCCATGTAAATTCGATGTTCCTTCCAAAGTCAGAGAGCAATCCAAGTCCAACAAGCAGGGTTCAGAAGGTTTGGTTAACGAAAAGGATTCTGAATGGTTTGTTGATACTCTTGAAGAACTTTGCGAGAATGCTTATCAGAAATATCATGAGGCGCTAGCAAAAGGCATAAGTCGTGAGCAGGCTAGAGAGTTTTTGCCCATAAACGTATATACTGAATGGTTTTGGAAAGTAGACCTACATAACCTATTGCATTTTCTATCATTGAGGTGTGACGAACATGCTCAGAAGGAAGTTCGGGATTATGCGAATGCTATTTTAGAGTTAATAACGCCATTAGTTCCAGTTACAATTGAAGCTTGGAATGATTATGATCCACTAAGAGGGGGCATGTTATTAACTAAGCAGGAAGTAGAATTCATAAAAGATTCGAATATTAATGAGTTTTCAGAGTCAAAATTGAAAACAGGCAATAAGAGAGAAAAATTAGAGTGGAAGGAAAAGGCTGAAAAACTAGGATTATGTTTTACCACTGTAGAGAGTTAAAATATGTAAAATATGATAAAGTATACCCGCCATCCGAAGAAAAAGCAGATGATTTTTTAATAAGTGCGTATAAATGGCTAGGAAAACATTGTGGATTTTGTCCTCAAATATGGTTGTCAAGAAGTAGAAGTAGTATAACGGGATATAGAACAAGATCATATACAGTAAAAAATAGGAAAAGAAGATTTCTCCCAAAGCATGATGATATTGTTATGTTTGGGTTTGAAAACGTTAAAGGCTTTCCTATTGATTATGAACATTGGGAATGGTTAATTAATGTGTTGTGCAATGAAAGTAAAAATCAGGACAAAGCATTAATAAACTATCTTGATGAAATTTTATTAGACGTAATTGAGGATGCTGAGGCGGGGGAAGAACTTAATGGTGTTTTGTTAAATTGGAAACGCAGTACGGATCTAAATGACTTTTTGAAAAGATTTGTGTTTGTAGAAAATGATCAAGTTGTTGTTCCGTCATTAAATTTAAAAAGTGCTAAGCAGATTTTTTGTAGAAATGAAAAGCAAAAGAAGAAATTAAGAAAAATGGGTTTTATAGAAGATAGAATAAGAATTAAAAATATAAAGAGATGGGATTGGTAAAAATGAAAAGAATATTAGCTATTATTGTCGCATTGTTCATTTCGTCATGGGCTTATGCTGGAACAGTTGGATTTCAATTTGATAATGATGTTTTGGGAAGCGAAAAAGATAGGCACTATACATCTGCCTTGTCAATATACTATCTAAGCGAAACCTTTCCTCTACTAGATAATTACATGTTGAAAGATCTTGATGTAATGTATTTAATCGGTGTTAATCAAAAAATGTATACTCCAGACAATATTTCATATCCGGGGGTAATTTATACAGATAGGCCTTATGCTGGTTCGTTAGCATTAGATTTGGGAGTAGAGATTTATAAAAACAATAGTGCCGATTCAATTGTCATATCTTTGGGAACAACTGGTGAAGCATCTTTGGCAGAAAAAACTCAAAAAAATGTTCATGAATGGATCGGATCAAAAGAACCTATGGGATGGGATAATCAAATTGGAGAAATGGCTGTCTTTCAATTGGGTTATCAACGTAAGTATAAGTATGCAAGCAAAATAGGCAATATTCTAGAGTATGATGTCATTCCTAATGGTGGTGTTTCATTTGGGACAATGTATACTTATGCAAATCTTGGGTTCATGGGAAGAATAGGAAACAAAGTACCAAAGGATTATGCTATGTATAGAATGGAGCCAACAATTAGAGGTATAGATTTTAAACTTTATGGAATTTATGGCGTTGAAGGCAAATACGTTATAGATAATACATTCCTTAATGGATACAAAAGTCATGGCGTTGAGGCAGAAGACTTTGTTGGAGATTTATATACTGGCATTGGCACAACCGTTGGAAAATTTAACATTAGCTACTTATTTACATGGAGATCTAAAGAATTTGAGGGGCAAGACGAAAGCGATAGATTCGGTAGTATCATAATGTCCTGTGGTTTTTAGTTAAAAAAAATGAATATTTAAAAGGTTTATTTAAGTAAATTTAGAATAAATTATGTGTTATATTAGGTTTTATGTAGAATATCAACGTAGCTATATAAAATAATGAACAGGTATTAATATACTAAAAGGAGGATTAAAATGCCTAGAGTAGTAAGATTCGCACTGAGTGACACAGCCGCCACTGTTGCAGCAGGGGTTAATATTAGCAATGCTGATATTACTTCTAAGACAGAGGCAGGCACTCTTGGGTTGGCATTAAAAAGCGTTCAAGTCGTTGGTGGTATTTGCACCGATTATTCAGGAAATCTTTATGTCTCAGATAGAGAACAACATATTATCCTGAAGATTACGGAAGGTGGAACCATCTCTAAGATTGCAGGTCTTGCCGGTACTTCCGGCAGCAATACTGCACTCATGAATGTTGATGGTGGTGCCGCTCGATTTAATGGTCCAAGAGGATTAGCATGTGATAAGTCAGGAAATGTTTACGTTGCTGATAGAGGCAACAATCAAATAAGAGTAATCAATAAAGACGGTAAGGTAAGTTTGCTGGCTGGTAACGGCTCTGGAACTGCTGGATTTGTTGATTCCACAAATGGTAATGGGCCAGCCGCACAATTTGACGCTCCTACAGATGTATGCGTTGATAATTCTGGAACGGTATATGTAGTTGATGTGAATAACCATGCAATTCGAAAGATTACAGGTGGTTCAGTATTAACTATCGCTGGAAATGGCGTTGCAGGAGATCAGGAAAATGTTAGGGCTTCTAGCTATTTTAACATTTTCGATACTCCAAGCGCAATTACTCGTGACCCAGAAGGCAATATCTATGTTTGTGATTCGGCAAACTTCAAAATCAAGAAAATTACTCCTAAGGGATGGGTTTTCTTGCATTCAGGAGCAGGCACTTCAGGAAGAACTCTTGGAACAGCCTATACGTCACAGTATGTAGATCTTGAATATTGCGATGTTGATTATTCAGGAAATCTTTTTGTAATTGACTTTGATGCGACCAACGGAAGTAGGTTGTTGAAGGTTGATTATGATGGCGTTCCCGGCGTTGTTTGTGACTTTAATGCCGCAACAACATACAACGGTGGTGTTACGGGCGTTGCAGTTAGCCCCGGACAAAAACTTTTTGTTACTATTACTCCACCTAGTCAGATTAGTTCTAGTTCTAGTTCTAGTTCGTCTGGAGGATATAGTTCTAGTTCTTCTAGTTCGTCTGGAGGATATAGTTCTAGTTCTTCTAGTTCTAGCTAATAGTAATTACAATGTTTCAAAAATAGCGCTCCTTTTGGGGCGCTATTTTTTTATCACAAACATACAATTTCTCTTGATTTTTTGTATAATGTATGTATGAATGAGATGTTTACCCATAAAAAGGCAATAAAATCAGATACAGTTAAGCAATTTGTAGTTGATTCTTTTGATGAGTGCATTTTCCTTGATAAACAGTTTGACGAAGCTTTACTTGGCTATGTAGAATCTTTTGAGAAAACTGTCCCTTTATATGACAAAGACATTTGCATTAACATTTTGATGGATGATGGAATGACTTGGGAAGAGGCAGTAGAGTATTATGATTATAACATAGTTAGCGCATATCATGGAGAGGGAACTCCCTCATATGCAACAGTAATGAAGTCAAACAAAAAAGAGGAATTTACTCACAAAACAAAAAATAATAAGAATGTTGTTGAAGTCATCAAGATTTTCGACTAATATTCTAGTATGTTCTTTGGAAATTGGGGGTGAAATTGGTATCGACAGGTAGACAAGTTGATACAATTGCATGTCGTGGATTATGGTTGGCCACGTAAATCATCCATAACACATAACAATTGGCACACGTCAATTCGCAATGGCAGCTTAATTTAAGTTGTCCGTGAACGCAGTAAGGTAGTCTTAGTAGCTGTTATTAACGTCGATTACAAAGGCAGAACCTCTTGGCAACTTAGAGCGAAAGTAGCAATAGGTTTCTCAGTTACTTAATGTGACCTTGGAAGAAAAATTGAGTGAGGCTGTTCAGCAAAAGAAAATAGAACCAAGCATGTGAATGAAGTTGTATTAGCTTCTATTTTGGACGTGGGTTCGAAGCCCACCACCTCCACCAAATCTATTAAGAGGAGAAAATTATGTCAGAGTTACAAGATAAGCTGGGAGAAGAGTTTGCCGTTTCAAGTGAAGAAAATACAGAGTTTAAAATAGCGGCTCATGAATTGGGCGTTGAGGGTGTTGAAACTATAGAAGTAGAAAGACCCCCTGCCGAAATTCCAGAAAAAAACAAAAAGTTACTTATAGAAGAAAAAGAAAAAATAGAAGAAAGAGTTAAGGCAGAAGAAGAAAGAATAAGACTTTATAAGAAGTCAATAAAGATTGATCTTACTGGCGAAACGAGAACAAAAACCGAAATGGATGAGCTTATAGCTGAATGTGGCATTAAGAAAGACAGATTCGGTTTTTCTACTCTACAAAAGAAAATGGTAAATGCTCAACTTGCCTTTGCTAGATGGAAAAATGAGAGAAAAAGCAAAAAGGCCAGATATAAAGAAATAAGGTCGTTTGTCGAAACTAATATGAAGGCTCACGAAATTGAAAAGACTACAAAGGATGCTGTAGAAAAACGAAGCCAAAAAATGCATGACGAAATTGTTAAGTCATTGAAACCTGATATTGTAGATTCAGATCAAGATGTTACGACAGATATAGAGAAAAACGCTTCAGAACTTGATATGCATGGTGTAGAAACGATTATTCCGCCAAAAGAACACCTTGTGCAGATTCCGAAGTTTGATTTGAGCATGGAAGCTTTTAAAAAGCAAGTTTCAAAGCTCACTGTACAACCAGAAGATATTGAATTGGCATATGAGCAGTATTGTGAATTTTCCTTGGGTCATCAAAAGGCTCATGGACTATTGCCTGAACCTGAAGTAGCAGAAGAAATTGCTGTTAAGTTTAATAAAGCCAAAATAAAGAAATAAATTAGACAAAACAAGGAATTAGATATGGCTAGTAGAACAACGAATGGAACTGAAAGAGTTGTAAAAAAAGTAATCGCAAAAGAGTCCAAGGCAGTTAAGGCAAAAAAGATTACTCATAAAACAAAAACATCACTAGATTTATTGAGAGAAAAGATAAAAAACAAAAATACTCATAAGGTGGTTATTGGATTGCATGCCTTTCCAGATCTAGACTGTATGGGGGCTTCTTTAGGATTTATAAAGCTAATTAAGGAATGGAAGCCAGAGATAGAGTATGTCGTAGTTTATAGTGGCTCAATATCCCATCCTCAAAATGTAACAACGTCAAACCTTCTAAACATAAAGATGACTCACTTAGATGTGGTTGAAAATCTTAAAGAATTGGGTGATTGTTTTGTAGCTATTGATGGGCCAAAAGAAAGATGTTTTGGAAACGAAGACATTGATTGCTTTATGGTTATAGATCATCACGAAGATAATTCTAAGGCAGATATAGAAGTTAAGGATATTAGGGATGTTGGTGCTACCTGTTCTATTATTTATGATTACATTTCAAAAGAGAAAATAAAGTTTGATAAGGAAGACGACTTTGATTCTGATGTTGCTACGGGAATGGCAATGGGAATTCGTTCGGATACATTAGAGTTAGTTTCTGAAAATGTTACTTTTTTGGATTATGACGCATATCAGTTTCTAATGAACTTCTCTAGTAGGAAACATATGCAGAGTATTACAAACTATCCTATTCCATCATATTTGTTCAAGATAAGAGGAAGGTTGGAACAGGAAGAAAATATACACATTGAGGATGGTGCATTTGTTGGCGGTTTAGGCATTCTTTCTCCAAGTCAAAGAGATTCAATTCCTGTAATGGCAGACGAACGGGTAAGATGTGAGGGCGTTGATACTTCATTCATTTTTGCTATTGTTGATGATAAGATAGATATGTCAATAAGAAGTAGCAACCCGTCTTTCAATGTAGAAGAATATTGCGAAAAGATATACAAAGAATATGGTGGAAGTGGCGGAGGAAAGAAAAGAGCTGGCATAGGTTCGGCCTGTCTTGATTTGGGATTTTTGTCGCCAACAGAATTTGAAGAATCTACTCAGGTTAAGATATGGCATGCGGTAAGAGATGCTATGTTCGAGAAAATAAGAAAAATAGTTAGCAGATCGTAATAGCCTACCAAATAAATTAAGAAAACCCTTGAAAGTTTAAAAAAAATAGGGCATAATACTAGTAAATTAAGGAGTATAAGTGAACGGCTAATTGGCA
>Ga0209434_1000529_pt1 | contig 18388 bp, 12 predicted proteins | sample ETNvirnome_2_300_FD_184068 | JGI IMG/M metagenome (GOLD analysis project Ga0209434, IMG submission 184068) | Marine viral communities from the Pacific Ocean - ETNP_2_300 (SPAdes) (version 2) | ecosystem: Environmental > Aquatic > Marine > Oceanic | place: Pacific Ocean | collected 2013-06-22
TGGCGGTGGTACTGGCGGTGGTACTGGCGGTGATGATACAACAATTCCAACCTTTACCTTGCCCGATTTTTCAGGGTTTACTTTTGAGCCACTTAATTTAGATTTAGATGTTTCACCATTTAGAGGGAACTTAGATGTTACTGAAGTTGATCTTAAAGATGTTGTTCAAGCACCACCAGTCCCGCCTTCAGTTCGTCCTTCTATTCCAGCTATTTCAAACGTAGGGGCTGTTCCTTTTACTGGCGTTGTAGATTGGGCATCAATTTCTGGAGGGTTTCAACCATTACCGCAAGTAGCAGGTGGTAGAAAGAAGCTTTATCAATTATCTCAGTTTCACGGAGGGATTAATCAAAAGTCCTCTCCAAGGGATATTTCAGACCAAGAATGCCAAGAAGCTACAAACGTGACAGTTTCACAAGTTGGGAGGATGAAGTTGCTTGGTGACTGTTTAAATACAAATGCTATTGGGGCTGATATATCTGCTGATAGTATTCAAGCTAATTTTCCTGGGTATGGACTTTTTCAATTCACAGCACCAGCGGATTTTGATGGTGGTACTACTAGCGAACATGTTTTTACGTGTGTTGCTGATGGAGATGAAGTAAGTATATATGAGGGTACTAATGCAATTGATGCAGATTGGATTAGTGGTCTTGGAACAACGGATGATACAACTGTTTGTCAAGTATATTATGCTTCTGGAAATGGATTGTATGTAGCTGATGCAAATTTTGCACATGAAAATGCAAGTAAGGCAAAAATATATGTTTCAAGACAAGATATAAATGCAACCGTTGCTGTGAGTGGATGGATTCAAGGTAATCCACTTATTAATTCTCCTACATATGATGATGCTGCTGCTTCTGGAATGGCTGCTGGTGATGTAAAGGTAAATAATGTTGCTGAGGCTGTTTCTGTTGCAAGCACAATGATAGTAGAATGTGACCCCACTGGTTCAGCAGGCGATGGTACTTGGGATGGAGATTATTATTTTTATGTTTCATGGCTTTTTGATGGAGGTTGTGAAACTGGACTTACTTCTGCTGGTGATGATGATGGCACTGATCAAGCTTCGGATGTTATAGCATTTGCAGATGGCCTAACATTAAATTTCAATGTTTCATTAAGCCATGCTGCGTCAGGTAGTGCTCAACTTGGAGGGGATAAAAGGATTGAAGGTGCACGTGTATATTTTAAAGAATCTGGGACGACAGAAAGATTTTTACTTGCGGAAATAAGCCTTGTTGATGGTGTCAGAAGTGTTCTTGATTCTACATTTGTTCCTTGGAGTACAGGTGCAGCCCCTGTATTTACTTTAGCTTCTGATATTGTTTTTACAAATCCACCAGAATTATATACATATCTTGATTTGAATGGATATTATGCTAATGAGGTTTATACTAAATCTCCAGATATTAATGCTGATAATGATGCTGGGCCAACACCAATTCCAGTAAGATATAAAACTGCGGTAGTTGGGCAACAAGGAGTTGTATTTATTGGTAATGTTAAATTTGATAAGAGACATATACCAGATGGAATGATGTTTTCTATACCTGGGGGGAATGATACACCTGCAAAACCTGGAGTATTTCCTAAATATAACTTTTTTGATTCTCCTTCTTCTGATGGTTCTCCAATTACAGCACTTGCAGCATTTCAAGATAAGATATTACAATTTAAACAAAATGCAATGTATGTTATAAATATCTCAAATGGCCCAGGAAGTTTTTATGCTGAGGCTTCATTTAGAGATTGTGGAGTAGCTAATCCATGTCAAGTATTTACAACTGCATTTGGAGTAATATTTGCTAATAAATTTGGATGTTTTATTTATGATGGACGAAAAGTAATTTCTCTTACAAATGGTAAATTTGATTGGCTTAATCAATCAGGAGTAAGTGAGTCAACATCGAATGCAACTGATGCTAATGTTCCTTGTGTTGGATATGATCCACGTTCACAAAGTATTATTATTCTTAAAAATATTGGAGATGATGCAGCACAGGAAAATGATACTACTTTTGGAGCAGGTGCTTGGGTTTATAATCTATTGACACAGTCATGGACTGAAGGTGATGATATGATTACAAATGCAAATGGAAATAGGCATACAAATTTTATTATCACCAATGATGGATATTTAGCAATTAAGCGTGATGATGATGGTACACTTTTAAATTATAATCATGATAAATCTGTTGATACTGGGGCACAGACAATTACATATCAAACAAAAGATATGGACTTTGGGCTGCCCTCGCAAACAAAGAAATTATTTAAAATTTATATTTCATATAAGGGCACTCCTCCATCAACTATTAATTATAGAACTGATGGATCGACTACTGAATATGGATTTACTGAGACTAATTGGGCAGCAGCAGGTACAAATGACTATGAAATAGCAACACTTGTACCAGATGATGCAGCAGAAGGTAAGGATTGGTATAGTATTTCCTTATATATGAATGGATCAACAGCAGCAGATTTCGAGATAAATGATATTGCAATACTATATAGATCGAGGCCAATTAAGTAATGGGCTGGTTTCAACAAAGAAAAACAAGGTTTAGTAACAGGCTTAGTGCTCCAAATCCAAATGAGGGAAGTGATGGAGATATACAAGTAAGACGGACAAAATTAGGGTCTAAATTATTTGGAAAACTTGGTGGAAGATGGCTTAGTACAAATTTATTTAGTGATAATATTTTTAGTATGTCAGATAATACTGGTAGAGAAACAATAAAGCTTGATCCAAGTGTAGGACTATCTGTAGATCAGATTAAACTTACTGGTAAGATTGAAATAACAAGTACTGGAACAGACAATGTTGTTATTGGGACTGGTAATACAGATGTAGGTTCAGCTAATGTTGTAATTGGCGTAAATGCTGGAGCAGCTATGACTAGCGGAGTAAACAATGTTTTTATTGGGTGGCATGCTGCTGATATACTGACTGGTGGTAATTCAAATGTTTGTATTGGGAGAGGTTCTGCTCCTCATATGACAGGTACTATATCAAATACAATAATTGGTATGTCTGCTGGTGAAGTTATAGAGACTGGTAGCTTTAATACTTATATTGGGTTTAGGTCTGCTGCAAGTGGAACTAATGTTAGCAATGAGGTTGTTATATGTGGCGGACAAGATATCACTCGAACAGTAGGTAAGGGCTCTGATACAGTTGTATTAGGAGCTTCAGACGTAACGGATATTTATATGTCAGGAGACAGTGGAGCAACTGTTCATTCTCGAGTCCTTGCTCTAAAGGAAACTACTACGCCATCAACTTTAGCAGACCATGGTAAAATATGGACTACAAGTGCTAACGAATTATTTTTTAAAGATGGAGATGGTACGGTATATAATATTGATATAACGGCAGTTTAGTAAACTAAATTAACAATTTAACTTAACAGGGGAATATCATGGCTAACGGAATATATATGGGTGGCGTAGGAATGGGTGGAGAGGCATCCGTAGATATACGCAATCTTGCAGAAGAAATCAAAAAACAAAGGGAGGCTGCTTCGGAAGGCTATGGAAAAAGAAAATTCTGGGATACTCTTGGAGATGTTTTTAAGACGGTTGTTCCTGGGTATGGACATGTAGCAGATTTCTTTATAGATACAATTTCTCGACAGCTTATAGATGTTGGTGATCCATCGAAGATAGAAGAAAAAGAAACAATATGGACGGAGGGGCAAGCAGGTCAATATGGCGAAGCATTTAGAGAAGCTGAGGACGCAGCAACACCTTCATTTGTAGAGAATATGTTATCGCAACTTGTTTCATATGGTGCTACTGAAGCAGGTGAAGAATGGTTTGGAGATTTTAGAACAAAATTAAAAGAAAAGTTTTTTCCATCAGAACAAAAGTTTGCATGGCAACAAGAAGGTTTTGATCCGCAAGCTTTTGATTTTCAAGGTATATCTGAGCCAGAAAAATATGGTACGTGGGATGAGCTTTTTGGACAAGGAGAAGGAGTAGACTTATATGGAAATCCTTTCTCTATGGAGAACAATACAATGAAAGAAGGTGGTAGAGTTCCTAAATATAGAGGTGGTGGTATGGTTCAAGGTGGAGTTCCAACAATATCTGATTACTTCAATAGGCAAGGTAAAACACTTGGTGGTAGCAATAAACAATCACTAGCGGAGATGTTAGGGAGAAGATAAATGTCTAAAATATATAATGAAATAATAATTGATATGAATCCAGAGTCGCACTCCTATATGGAGGTGCTTCATGAGGATAGCTTTGAGTATAGTGGTGATATGATGCTGGCTCAAGATTACGAAGATGATCCAGGCTGGACAGCTAAATTAGGCGAATTAGGATTGACATCTACATTGGGACAGAGAATGGAAGCTTATTTAGATTATTTCGGAATAGACCCTTTTGACTATGATCCTAAAATCCATACGACTATTCCAGCACCTCCAGGTTATGATACAAGGGAAGATTTATATGGGGATAATCCAAACTATGGTTTTGTAGATATTGAAGGAACTTGGGGTGGGGGTACTTCAGGAGAAGACGAAACTATAAAGGAGCTAAAAGACCTAACAATTGGTGAACGTATGGCTACGGGAGAATATGGTATGGAAGGTCTCACTTCAGAGATGTTTCTAGGCATGACTGAAGATAAGGCATATGACTATTTATTAGCCACAAAATATGGTGGTGTTCTTCCAACGGTTGAAGGAAAAACCCCCGAAGCAGTGGAGGCTGATATAAGGCGACTGCTTAGTACATATCTTCCAAAACGTGGACAACCAGCAGCGGAAGAGGTTGGTTTTCTTGCAGAACAATATGGTGGGCAAATACCATCTGAATATACTCAATATGACTTAAATAAAGATAATAAAGTAGATATACTTGATGTGAATATGGCTGATCCATCTCAAAAGCAAACTTTTGCCGATATTGTTTCATCAGGTGAGGCAGATTTACAGCCCAAAACAATTTCATTTGCTGAAAGTCTTTCTGGTCGTCAAGCTGGACTAGCTAAAGAAACAGCTATGTATTCACTACGAGGACAGGCTGGACAAGTGCGTGGTGCTGGTATGAGAGCTGGTATTGCAGGTCAAGAAGCGATTGGTAAAGGATTTCAAACATCTCAAGATGTATATGCTCTTGCTGGGGAAACAGCGGGGCTTGGATACAGAAAAGGTATGTATGGACTTGAGGAAAAGGCAGAATCAAAATGGGAGAGGGATTTTACAACATTTTTAAATTCTCTTCCTCCAGCAATAGGATAACAGGAGTATAAATTATGGCAGAACGTAGTGCAAGAGGAATGTTAGCATCTTTACTTTATCAGCCCGATCCTGATATAAAAGAACCTTGGTATTCCAAACGCTTTGGGCAATTAACTGAAAGTGCTATTAAAACTTATAATACAAATAAGATGTACAAAGGCAATAAGCTTGATGATACATATAAAGCATTAGTAGGCTTATTAGATTCTGCTGATAGCGAAGCAGGAATGAAGATTTATGATCAAAGGCTAGACGAGTTCTCATCTGACTCTTTAAAGTATGGTGGGTTTGATGATAACATAGTACAAGCTGAGGAACTTAAACTTCTTGGCAGTCAAAAGAATCAAATGCGTATTGATTTTGACGATGGTGTCCAGAAAGCATCTGATTTTATTGATAGTGGTGAGTATCTTAGCCAGCAATCGGATTTTGAAAACCTTCCAAGCATGGTAGAATCTATAAATACAAAGCGTATAGCTGCCAATAAAAATCCTTATGAAGGTACTCTTAAATATTTAGTATCAGAAAAAGAAAGAACACTTGGTCTTATGGATAAAATTTTACCTGGAATGAAATTTAATAAAGCGGGACTGATAACAGGTACTAATTTTAGATACAATCAAGCAAATAATAATGACAAAGATACTGCAAGAAAGATCGTACAATATTATAATCGTATTGAACTTGCAACTAAAACTCTTGAAGGAGATGGAATTATAACTCCTGATGAAGCAAGGGCTATATTAATTGGTGATATGGATGATTATATAAAAACAAGAGATACTGCCCTTGATAGAGAAAAGGGACTTTATATAGGAAATAAAGCTTTATTTGCAAGATATTCTGGATATATAAATACAGCAGAACAAAAGAAATTAGGTAGTACTGAGTTTAATTATATGGCTTCTGACCCAGGATTTACAGAAGATACTTCTGAGTATCAAATTCTTGGTCAAGAACTTGGCATTGCTTTAGGTGAGGATGCAACACAAGATGATTGGGATAGGATTATTCAAACTCTTGTAAGTGAACGTAATGGTTATAAGAAATTAATGGATATGGCAAATACAAAATATAAATATTGGTCTGGTGATTTTTATGAAGGTGAAGGTGAGCCAGATGATAGATTTGTGATTGCTGAAGCTGCAAGACAAATTGGTGTTACTCCTGAAAAATATAGAGAAATACAGAAAAATGCAAGTGATCGTTTTATGGATATTGATGAATATATGGCAGCAGAGAAAGAAGCCTTTAAACAAGAACCTGATGAGCCAATTGGTGAATCTGTTGAGGTTGAAGTTCCTGAAGAAACAAAGCCATCCTATATTGCTGGTGTAGGTAATATGCATAAAGAACTTGCAAAGAAACATAAAACTCCTATAAAAAATATTAAATCACTTTGGAATGATTATAATGCAGATGATGATATTAAAATGAGCTTTGATGATTATGTTGGAGAGGCTTTTATAACAACTCCAGAAGATAGTGATATTGCGATTGAAAAGCCATTATATGAAACTTATACAAATAAACGAGAATTAAGATATGGAGAACCTGTCATACCATTGACAACAAAATCTTTTAAGGCTGCACAGTCTGATTTAGCTTCCATTGTGTCAGATAAATTTAATAAATTAACTTCATCGGAAAAAAACAAATATAAAGGTTCTAAAAAAGAAGCAACACGCAAATTTGTTAAAGATGAATTTGAAAAGTGGCTAAAAAAGACTGGTAAATATGGAAAGCCATATGGAGAAGGAGATTTTAAATATTTCTTTCCTACAAAAGTAGATGCATCTGGTAAAGTTAATAAAAATCCTGATGCAAATATATATACTGTATTTTATCCACCTGCTTTTGATACAATTTCTCCGACAGGATTAAGAAAACCAAATAGTGAAAATGATAGTGCATATCCTAGATTTGCAAAAGATTTTGATGCTTTTAGAAAGTTTTTACAGGAGTCTTAATATAATATGATAGATGTACAGGCGTTAGTAGGGGCAGCTAGAGAAAAATATCCAACTGCTTATCTCGGCATGGATGATGAAGAAGTTTATAAATCATTGCGAGGTAAATTTCCAAGGATGGATTGGCCAGAATCTTCTCCATATGAATCAGAGAGACAGGTAGCTCCATCCAAAGAACCCGCCCCAACTGCAAAAAAAGTTCAAGATTATTCCCCAGGTATATTTGAAAAAATAGCATTAGCTGGTTTACCAGAGGTCTGGGCTGATGAGCATGATTGGGCTGCTAAATCGTATAATAATTCAATGGCTGGTCTTATATATCAAATTGCTCATGGTGTTCCCAAATATCAAATAAAAGATTATGAGAATAGTCCTATATGGGAAGATGCTGCTGGCTTTCTTGTTGGGCTTGTATCTGTTCCCGATGTTGCAACATTTTTAGGGTCTGGTGGTCTTGGTGCGAAAGCTGCACAAAAGGTTGGTGGTACTAAATTACTTAGTTGGGCACAGCGTGGAGTGACAGAAGCAACTGTACAAAAATCAAAGAGTAAAGCATTTGCACAAGCCCTTATTTCCAAGGGTGCATTAGATTCTGGTTTTAGTCTTGGTACTTATGGGGCTGCTGGTGGTGCAGCTGCTGAAGCTGCAAGACAAAGAAGTGAGGGTGAAGAATTTGATTACGGTAAGATTACAGCTGAATCTGGTAAAGCATTTTTAAGCGGTGCTATAATTGGTGCTGCTAGTGGTGGTGTTGCTAAGGGTATCATGTCCCCAAAGCTTGCACGTGCAAAACTAGCTTATAATGCTGGTGACAACAGTTTTAAAAATTTAACTACAAGATTAATTAATAGTCCTATTGGGCAAGTTCATGCCGAGGCTCAAATTTTTACAGCTGGTCAACTTACAGAAGCGACACTTATGGGTGAAGAAATTAGCATGGATGATTACTGGCGTGGACTTTTTACTAACACTGGTATCATTGGTGGTATGCGTTTAACAACTAAGCCAGTATTTAGAAGAGGTGAAAATGATCTTTCAAGATATAGAAAAGTAAGAAAAAAACTTTTAGAAGGTAGAATTAAAGAAAAAGGCTCTTATGATAATATAGTAAATGATTTAAAGGACGCTGGAGTTCCTGTTCCATCTGAGTTAACTGATAAGCTTGTTGAACTTGAGATAGAAGCACAAGCTGAAGAAGGTGCATTTAAATGGTGGTCTAAAAACGCAAGAAAAGTAAATGAGCTTATTGAAAAAAGTAAGAAAAAGGAACTTACAGAACAGGAACAAGCTGATCTCATGAGGAATGGTACTATAGTACATAATCTTAATGTTAATATGTATAAAACTCTCAAAGATAATCGAGAACTTAGAGAGATGTGGTATGAAGATGCTATTGGCAGACCTCTTGAGCCAAGTGATAAGGCAAAACTTACAGGTATTATAAATGGTAGACTTAAAGATGCTATAGAATTTAGTGACTTTATTCAGAAAGAAGCATTAGGTGATAAGAAGAGTACGATTTCTAAGGAGATTGAAGAAGAACAAATAGTAACACCAATAGAAGACCTTCCCGTAAGAGAGGCTGATAATTTAGTAGCACAAGCACAGGCTTTAAAAATTCCACAAGAATCTATAGATAAATATAAAGGAACAGGCGTTTCTCATCCCGAAAATCCTGAAGGATGGAATATAAGTGGACTTAAAAATCTCGTTGAAAAGGGACGAGAGACCCTGCCAGATACTCCCGCAAATAAATTAATGCTTGAAAAAATGCAGAATGTTGATCAAGTTAAAACAGTAGAAGGTAACATAATTGAGAGACCTCATTATTTAAATCCTGAAAAAGATTTTCCATTAACCACAGAGACAGGTGATCTTTCTAGAATTAATAGGAAGACCCCAATTCTTGATGCTCTGCGTGAATCAACAATGTCCGATGAAAATAAACAGCTTGCCTATATTGGATTCAAAAAATTTGTTAGAGTTAATGAGAAAGAGGTATCCCCTGGAACCTATAAGAATCTTATTGATTATTTTGAATGGCTTAATCGAGAAGGATTTTCTGTAAAAGATGCTACAGAAGCACTTACAACTAAATATTTTGAATCAAAGGGATTGTTTGGAGAAACGCAAAAAGATAGGGTTACTCAAAATGGAATAAATAAATCTCTTGCAAAATTTTATGGAACTGGTAAAGGTCGAGGTGTAGAAAAAATTCCAAGAGGATTTACTTATGAATATATGGAAGGTCATCCTGTTTCTGGGCTTATCTTCCCACCAGAGAAAGGTGCTAAATGGGCAACGCTTGATCGCAGTAATTGGGAAAAGTTAGATGAAGTTAAGTCTAAGATTCAAGCTCCAATTGAAGGAATGCCAGCTGTAAGAGTTGATGCACTTGTAGATTTCTTTTATAATTTTGGAAGAAGATCGGTTGACGTTGTAAATAGATTGAGAGTTGGAGATGTTATGGCAGATGGAACTTTAAAAATTTCTTCTGGAAAAAAATCTAAAAAGGGTTTACTCATTTATAATGAAATTAACAATGTGAATGAAGTTTTACCAAAATTTTGGGGAAAATTAGTTGAGCTTACAAAAGGAAGGGATGCAAAAGAACTCTTATTTGCCAAAGAAGATGGTAAACGAATTAGTACTAAAGGCTTAAATAATTTAATAGATCAAGTACTAGAATTAGCAGGTGCTGAAACTAAAAAGGGTGGTGAAAAAGAAAAATTTACATCTAGTGATTGGAGGAAATCATTATTTACTGATGCGGAGAGACTTGGGCCAGAATATGTAAGGCTTGCTAAAAAGCTTGCTGGTCAAGTTGTTGGTAAGGTTGAAGAGTTTTACATGCAAGCAGATGAAGTTGCCCTTTGGAAAACACTTATTGCAGAGCGTGGTAAACCGAAGGTTAAAGAAGCTGACGTCCCAAAACCATTAAAAGTAGGTGATGTTGTTCAATGGACAAGTGAAGGTGTAGATAGATTTGCAGAACCAAGAAAGATAACTGGGTTTGTAAATGGTTATGCTACTGTTGAAGGTACTAAGACTGGTATTCCAGTAGGAGAACTTTTTAAACCAAAGGTAAAGAGAAAAACATTAGCTCCTAAAGAAGAGGTTATACCAGCCACAGAAGAGCAAGTAAGGGTAAGAAATGAATGGGCGGAGAAAGAATATCCAGACGTAGCGGTTAAGTTTGTAGAGAAGTTAGAGCCAACCCATGATGGCAGAGAAGTTCTTGGTGAGCTTGTTGAACATACTGCTAAGATTGTTAAAGGTAAAGCTCCATCTGATGCTATTCCTCATGAAATGGTTGAGTATGCCTTTCCTGTATTAAAAGCTATTGGTAGTCCAAGAGCAAAGAATTTAATTAAAATAGCAACTAAAGCTTTTGATGGTGAGCATGATGCAATAACAAAAATTGGACAGTATATAGATGGTAGCTTAGAAAAGGGACTCGTTCCAAAAGCTAAATCATGGGTAAAAAGATTTAATCTTTTCTTAAAAGAATTATTTGGAAGGAAGCTAGCAGGCAAGGATGCTGCATTTTTACTTGGTGAAATAGTGCGTAAGCGTGAGGGTATTCCTCTTAAAGCTCCTAAATTTGAAACTCAAGAAAAGCGTAAGCTTATGGCTGTCAAGAAAAGGTATGATGATCCAAACCAATATAGAGGAGTTGTTAAAAGGACTTTCAGTACAGCAATTGAACATCTAGGACTTAGTAAAGGTGAAAGAGATAAATTTATTGATTTTATAAATAAGACTGTAGAAAAAGAAATGGATAAAGAGCTTCTAGCAGAAATGGGAAAGAGGAAATTTAATATCCATAGAATTCCAAAGGACATGACTCCTAAATTGGAAGATGCATACTTTGATTATCTTCAGCATTTTGAGAGGGCTATAAAAGTAACTGGCGTTGAGCGTTTAAGGAAGATAAAGAGTGTTACCAAGTTTTTCAAGACATTAGATATAATTAAAGTATCTGAGAAGAAAAATGTAACAATAGCTGAACGTGAACAACTATTAAAAGATTTCGGAGTTAAGGATGGCAAGCTTGAAAGTGCGACACAGGCACAATTAAATGATTACTTGGCATATGTTCATACACTAGAAACATCTGGGTCTACAGGTAGTACTTTTGTTGATGAACTTGTTGCCCTCGGGCAGTCGAATAAAGAACCACTTGCAACAAAATTTGAACGTGCAATGATGGAAGTAAAAGCTGTTACTCTTCCTATACATATGGTGTATGAAGCTCTTGGTTTTGAGCCTTTATCAGCTAGAGTTAAGACACACATTGGTGTTGAAGCTGCTCATTATGGAGAAGGGCTTATGAAGGCAGAAAGAGATGTGACAAAAGGCTGGGATATAACAAAAGAAGTGGATGGCAAGACTGTTATTGTAGAACATTTAGATGGTATAGGTGGAAGAAGATTTGACAGGATAAAAAATCACATGCCAATTATGGATCATAGGGGTGAGATGTACTTAGAGGCTGTTAAGTTTTTAAAAGAGAACGGTTCTGAGTTATTACCTAAAGAACTTAAAAAGCTTGAAGCTGAAATAAAGTATTTTGAAAGGGCTGTAAAACCAGAATGGAAAAAAACAATTAAGAAAGATGGTATAGCTGGGGATGCTTTAAATGCTCTTGATAAAGATGGTAGGTTTAAATATCTCAATTTAAAAACAGATGAAGGTAAGGTAATCGCTAGATTTTCACATCCAGAACTAGGTTTTACAAGATATTATCATGATTCTTACCATGAAGCAGTGCGGGCAAATTTAAATAAGGCTGAAGTTGAAGGTGCTATGGAAAGAGGTGATGTTGGATGGATAAAAGATGGTATATATATATCTCGCATAGCGTCTGAGGGAGCTAGAAGAGTTATTGATTTTAATGGTCGTGCCTTTGAAAAACTTATTGAGAATGATGTATCAAGACTTATGCTAGAGGAAGCACAAAAAAAATATAAAACTCTTGATCCTACGATGGAACAGCTTGAGGAATTTAGATCACTTGCACGTGGCATTGCTATTGGTAATATAGCTGATGCGAATAACTTTACTATAAATAAATTCTCTACCAAGTTTCTTATGAAAAGACATACAAAGTTTCCTTTATTTATCAAGAACGATGCTGGTGAATGGATAAGATACTATAATAATGATTATCAAGGAACATTTCAGAGATATGCAATTGGCTTTGGTAAGTATATAGCTGGTGTAGAAACATTCCCTGAGTTTGGCAAGCTCCATGGCTTTAAAATTCCAGGTGTTAAGCTTGAAATAGCGGAGATGAAAGGTAGTGCTAACAGGCAATGGGGCAATTGGGTACAGGAAACTTTAGAAAGACACCTTGGTATTGGAGATCACACTCCATTTGATATATCTACAACTGCGTTACAAGAATATGCTAATGTACTTGCTAAGACACAGCTTTCATTACCATTTGCAGGTATAAAGAATGTCTTTACTGGTACTTCTCAAACTGTATTGGCTTACGATATGGTTGATGTAGTGCGTGGGTTTGCTGATATTATAAGAGAAGAAAATAGAGTATATATAACAGAAGGTGGCTATGAGCATCTTGGTACACATATATATGAAGGTGGTAAACTTTCCAGTAATATAGTTACTAAAGCACTTTTTGCTATGGGTCTTATGAAGCCAACAGAAAGATTTAATAGGCATTTAGCTGTTCTTACTAGTAAGTACGACCAAAGAAGACATGTAGACTATATGCGTAATAACCCTAAAGGTAGTAAGTTATATGAAAAGGGTCGTAGTAGAATAATAAAATTTTATGAAACACCTGAATCTTATGCAGACCTTCTTGAAAAATATGGCTATGGACATAAGAAATCTCTTGATGGCTATACGAAGGTTGTGGATGGTAAAACAGTACCAGAGTTTGAAAGTAAATTTGAGCAGAAAAAAATGGAAAGAAAGATGGATACAATTCATCTTCACATGAACTCAATGGCCCATATTAAAACACAGGGTGCATCACTTTCCATGTTTATGCCTAAGTTTGCATCAGCAAAAGGAATTAGACCTCTTACTCTATATAAACGTATGGCATATGCAGCTACAATAAATTTTGGCAAAAATGCACATGAAGCTGTAAGGTCTAAAAATTATATGAAATTAGCTGCTGGTACTATGGCTACTTACTTTAGCGGTCAAGCACTTCTTGGTATGTATTGGCATATACTTGGCACTCCAATGCCACATGAAAATTCTGGATGGTTTAGGCAATTTCTGACTGCACTATGGCGTGGTGAATTTCTTGGCTTATTGTCTGAGTTATTTAGCCCTTACTTTGGAGAGTCTGTAGGCTTCTCTATGTACCCAGCTATCTATGAAAATGCTGCTTCTCTCGGCAGGAATTTATTTGAAGTTGGAACTGGTAAGAAACTTATATGGGGAAGAAAACAAGCAATTGATGACTTTTTAAGATCAAGTGTTAGTGCTTATAATGGTTATCAAAAGATTATTGAAAGAAGAACCAATCCATATAATAAAGGTTCTATAAGATTTAGTAAATTGTATAAAGATTTTTTAGAAGAGTGGCAGAAACCTGGAATTAAAGTTGATATAGAATTTGAGAAGAGTAAAAAGAGTCCGTACTTTGTCATGATGAAAAATGCTTTTACCAAGGGAAGTGCAGAAGAATTTGCAGAAGCGTTTACCCTTGCCTACTACTCTACTGCAAGTGATCTCTATAATAGGGGATCAGCCCTTGGTACAAAAGGATATTCTTGGAATAAAGCTATGAAAGAAGCTAACAGTTCAATGAAGTCTTCGATGAAATCATTAAATCCAAGTAAAAGGCCATCAAAAGGTGCTGAAAGTCAAACAAAAGCTAAGTATAAGGCTTGGCTTGACTGGCTTAATAAAGATGAGAGTAAAGGATATTTAAAAGAACTTAGTGGTCTTGAAATAGAATACAATAAAAGGCACAATGCATTTAAAAAGCTACTTCCTTATTATTTTAGAAAGAATAATATGCAAGACCTTATAAAAGAATTTGAGTGGATACATAAACCTTAATTGCACACATCTGTGTTGCTTCCCATCAATATCAATAAAGTAGTATTGTCTCCTCTTTCTGTTAAAATGCCAGTATGGGAGTTGTTTTAGCCTCATATGACCCCCTAGAAGACACTTTCTCCATTTTTTTGATGGAACATACTACTTAGCATTTTCATAGCTTAAAACAGCCTCTAGCCCATATACTGCAATAAGTAATGCATCAGCTGTCTTTAGTGTTATTCCTTTTGTTTTAGGACATTTGTCTATTGCCATTTGTTTTAATATCTTCTTTCTTACGGGCTTTGGTAGCCCTTTTTTTATATCAAAATGTGATTGCCATGTTTTTGGAGTAACAAGTACTGGGTCAGTTTCATATACTGATAGTATCCCTTGCCATTGTCCATAGTTTTCTCCGAATGTAAATGAGCCAGCCCTTCCATCTGTAGGGAATGACCATACCTTTTCTAAAAATACTTTCGTTCTGTATGCTGCGACATCCTTGAGACAGATACCAATTAGCATTGCCATATCTTTTACTGTTTTAGGACATGCATATACTTTAACAGTCTCATCCGTGAGAACAGCTATACCTCCACCCTTTCCTGGGTCAATTCCTATACATTTTTTAAAAGGGGATTTCATCTTGCTCCTTCTCTGTTATAGGTGGTACAAACAGTTCATCTTCATTGTTATACATTTTGCACTTGTCTCCATCATATGCCATTTGTATAGCTCCTGTTTCACCATACCTTACTTTAGCAGCTACAAGAAATAGCTGATGCTTATCTTCTGGCTTTGCCTTTGCATTTACCTTGTATGGGTAATAAACAAAGAATACATTCTCTGCTACTTGCTCAATAGCACCACTCTCAGCAAGGTCTGATAACTGTGGTCTTGGATTCCCCCTAGTCTCTAACGATCTATTGAGCTGGGACGCTAAAATTACTACACAATTATACTCTTTTGCAATCCATTTGTAGTCATTAACAATCCTTTCAAGCTGTAGTCTTCGTTGATCTTCCTTTCCTGTTGGTGTTATTAGTTGGATGTAGTCATCAAATATAACATCAGGTTTAAACTTCTTTATCTCTGTAGCTGATGCTGGGAAGTCACGTATCTTATCATACATTCTAAATTTGTCAGGGCTATATTTCTTTGCAATAAACTCACGTACTCTGTCAAGTTCTTGTAATTGTTTTATATCATACATACCCTGCCGTATCATTGTATAAGAAAGTCTTCCAGACTCCAATGCTAGGAGTTTTTTCAACACTTCTACATTTGTAAGTTCCCTGTTGAACAGAAGGACTTTTCGCTTTCCCTCTAAAATATTTGAGAGTAAATTTAGCATCATTGTAGACTTACCATGTCCAGGCCGTCCACCTATTATTGTTATCTCTCCACGTGTCAGTCCGCCTGCGAACTTGTCAACATTTTCAAAGCCAGTTTTTACAAGTAACTTGTCTGTGTTTTGTATTGACTCTATTGCATCACTAAGAGCTACATCAATATCAAACGTAGTATCTGGACGTAGATTTATAAGCTCACCAATAGAGGTGTGGGCTGTGACAAGTACATCAAGAGCATCAACAGTATTGTTCATTGCACTATTCTCAATATCCTTAGCGGATTCAATCACAAGACGTAGAAGGTACTTTTCATATATCTTCTTAGCGTACACACTTATCGTATTTTGCGTACCACAGTTATTTGTACAATCCACAATAAATACATTGTCAACACCCATTGCGTGATCGACAGCATCTAGGCACGAAGATATTGTCATTATATCTACATGCTCTCTTCTCTTTATCATACCAGAAACTATATTCCATAGTCTTCTACACCTATCATCGTACCATACGGAATCAGATACAATATACTTAGCTACATCATTATATTTACTTGGGTAGCCTATAACAGCACCAATAACAGCAGTTTCTATTGAAGCATCATTTGGGAGTTCTCTAGCCATTAGAATAATTCCTCCTGTGATGTCTTGTTATTGATAAACGTAGCATAATCTTCATTGAGTTCAATGCCTATCCATTTTCGGCTTAATCTTTTAGCTACATTTGCAGTTGTTCCACTCCCCATGAAAGGGTCTAATACCACATCTCCCTCTTTTGTTCCCGCTTTTATGCAAAGTTCTGGAATTTTTTCGGGAAAGACAGCAAAATGTGCTTCACCAGATTGTGCGGTATTTATGCTCCAAACATCCCTTTTGTTTCTAAATTCTTTTGTCGGCTGCGATTCAGCTGCCATGCTAGCAGCAAGAGGCTCATCCCTTCTACTATCATTTCTTGCCCCTCTATTATCGCCAACGTACACAGCCCTTTCCTGTATAGCTTCATAGTCAAAGTAATATCTAGGCTTTAATGACATTAAGAATATATACTCATGGGATTTAACACATCTATCTTTAACAGCTTCAGGCATAGGATTAGGCTTGTGCCATATAATATCTTGACGCAGATACCACCCATCCTTTTGCATAGAGAATGCTAACATCCAAGGAACACCAGTTAAATCCTTAGTTTTTAGTCTGGCATGTTTAGGGGGAGCTTTACGATGCATTCTATAATTATCACCTGTAGCATCATTTGTTATTGAATTACCACCTTCCCAATGTCCACCTTTAGCACCAAAGTATGTGTCCCCTATGTTCAGCCATAGAGTTCCATCATCTTTAAGTACACGTTTACATTTACGGAAGAATGCGGTAAGTTTGAGGACAAACTCTTCTGGTACAAGTTCTTCACCCAATTGACCACCTACCTTATAGTCTCTAAGACCCCAATAAGGTGGAGAGGTGACAATTGCTTGTACAGATTTTTCTTCTATCTCATCTATCTTTTTAAAACAATCACCAATCAGTAACATCATTTATCTCCAGTAACTGCCAATACCTATCTGTGGTGATTTTGATAAGCTGAGGTGTGATTTTTACACCATACTCAGTATACCCACCAACATTATCAAGGAACTTTTGTATCTGTTCCTCATAAAAAGATATTAACCAGTCGTGGAGTTCTTGTTCTGATCCGAATCTATCTGCGAAGATTCTTCCCAAGGCTTTCCTTTCGTTAACGCTTCTTCAATTATTCTTTCAACTTCAGATTCGTCAACTTGGTTCACCTTATAAAGTGCATTGCCATCTTGTAGCTCTAATGGCTGTATTGGCTGGTTTCTATAAAAAACCCCCCAATTTTCACTTTTGAGAGCTTGCATTATTAATTCTACTATGTCCATGATCCTTTGTTTTTGTTGTAGTTTACGATCTCTAACTGCATTAATTTGTGTTTCTGCACACATTGCTCTAATGTAGTCGAGATGTCTTGTACCGCTTGAGTCTATATATACAGTATCAAGCTCCTTCTTTATTTTCAGATCGTTGTTGTTCAAACTCTTTTGCCTTTGATGTGACGAACTTGCTAAACTTTTCAGTTTCTTTTCTGTACTCTAAATATAGTGAAAATACCTGTCTTAATTCAAGGGTTTCTTTCCACAATATTTGATCGTTACTACTGAGTCCGTTTAAAGCGTTCTCTATTTCTTTTCTGGTTAATTTATTTTTTTTCAAGTATTCGCTCTTTCTTTGCTTTCTTCACTTTTTTTGTGCCAAACTTTTCTTTGTAAGCACACTCTCTGCATATAACTATTTCCTTGCCTGTAAACCAGCTCTTCCATGAAAACTTATTCCTTCTTGTCCTCTCTTTGCACATCTGGCACTCGTACACCATCTTCGGTTTTTCTGTTAATAAAGATATTTTCGGGATTGCCATATTTCCTTCTCAAGTAGTCTCTAAGCTTCTGCTCGGCTGATCTCGGCACTAGGTGGTGGCTTCAGCCTTCTTTCTTTTCCTTTTAACAGTAACTGGTGCTCTAAACTCTTCGTCTGGGGTAACCTCAACACCAAGAGGTTTTACATCTTCTACAAGGTCTACATGATGAACCCTTGTTTGGATCATTTCTTCCAGTGCATCCTCTAAAAGTTTAAGTCTGCGTTCATGATCGCCTAGTGTCTTGTTCTGATCTATTGCTCTTCCCATATGTCTCTCCTTTTTGTTTTTAATTTCCACTATTCTGGCTGCTAAATATACAGCACAATCTAGT
>Ga0209434_1000531_pt1 | contig 18263 bp, 19 predicted proteins | sample ETNvirnome_2_300_FD_184068 | JGI IMG/M metagenome (GOLD analysis project Ga0209434, IMG submission 184068) | Marine viral communities from the Pacific Ocean - ETNP_2_300 (SPAdes) (version 2) | ecosystem: Environmental > Aquatic > Marine > Oceanic | place: Pacific Ocean | collected 2013-06-22
CGCGCAACACAATGGCTTTTTCAGTTCCCCTTCGAGTTGTTAATGTTGAATACATGATGAGTCAATAATGAAAAAAGTTCTAGGCCTCGATGTGAGCACCACATGTGTTGGCATCGCAATTGTTAGCAAGGGCAAGACCGTCGAACCGAAGCTCGTCATGAATGAGGCATTGAAATTGACCAAGTCGGGCAAGCCTGCCCCATCATTGGAGAAGCGAGCGGAAGTTGTGGCCAAGACATTGGCCTCCCTCTTCAAGAAGCATAAAATTGATAAGGTCATTATTGAAGCCCCAATCGAGTATATGGCCAGCAAAAGCACGGCGCATACGATGGCCGTTTTAAATCAGTTCAATGGTATGGTATCATACATCGTCCGCACACTGCATGGCAAGGATGGCAAGAAGGTTTCGGTCAAAACGGTGCGCAAGAAGGTCGGCATCCCAATGTACAAGGGGAAGAAGAAGGGCGATAAAAAGAAGAAGGCGATCAAGAAATTGGTAATCGAGCACATGGATAAGCGGTTCAAAAACTTCACATATGAATTGACACCAAAGGGCAACCCCCGCCCGACAACGGATGATCGGGCCGATGCAATCGCATTGGCATTGTACGGCGTCCTATAAAAGCAGCCCACAATATGGTACAATGATGGCGAACGCAACACTCGAGGTGTGTCTTGACGTCAAATACGCTACTAAAATTATTGAAGCGAATCTTGGGAAATCCGAAGAGGGAAGGGAAAAATGAGTACGCCTTCTATTGTCCGTTCTGCAAACACCATAAGAAGAAATTGGCCGCCAACGTTGAGAGTGGCAAATGGCACTGCTGGGTCTGCGAGACAAGCGGAAGAAGCCCGAGGACACTAATTCTTCGGTTCGGGACTCAAGACGATATTAATGAATATGAAAAGGTTTCGGGCGTCAACATGACTGCCGAGGTTATGAGAGAAATGCTCATAACGGGAGCCCCCGTTGCCGTTGATACGCAAGAGCCCATTGAGCTTCCGCCCGAATTTGTTACGCTAACGAGGCGCAACATGAGCGTCTATGACACCATGGTTCGCAACTACCTCATCAATCGAAGAGGTTGGACGCACAATGACCTCCTCTTTTGGAAGGCGGGTTATTGCAGGAAGGGAGATTTCGGCGGGAGAATCATCATCCCCAGCTTCGATGCCACAGGCACCGTCAACTATTTTGTCGGCCGCGCATTCCTAGATAGCCTAGGAAGGAAGTATTACAACCCGCCATCGAGAAAGGGCGGCATCATATTCAACGAATTGATGCTTGATTTTCGGAGAGAGGTCATAATTAGCGAGGGCGTCTTTGACTGCGCCAAGCTCGGAGAAAATAGCGTCCCCCTCCTGGGCAGCTACCTCAATAAGGAAGACAGACTCTTCTATGCCGTCGTAAAGAACAAGTCCCCCGTTGTCCTATGCCTAGACACCGATGCGAGGAAAAAGACGCTCACGGTAGCCTCTGCGCTCCTCAAATACGGCGTAGAGACGTATATTGCCAATCTTGGTAAACATGGCGATGCGGGTGAGATCGAAACGAGCGAGGAAGCAAAAAGAATTATTGGCGGGGCGAAGCAAATTACTCCCGACAATTTCGCACTCTGGAAACTGCAATGGAGCATATAATATGACCAAGATCGTACATTTGAGCGACATTCACGTCAAGAATCTAAAATACCATGAGGAGCAGCGGGGGGTTTTCGAGGAATTTTATGAGCACTGCCTCCGCCTCGCCCCCGATTTCATTATCATCACGGGCGACCTGTATCATGCGAAGGCTCGCATCTCGGCGGAAGCATATGATTTGGCCGCCGAATTCCTCGATAGGACCGCCAGCATTGCAGAAACGCACCTCATCCTTGGTAACCATGATACGGTCCTCGGGAACAAAAATCGATTGGACAGCATTACACCCGTCGTTGAAGCGTTGGCGCACCCAGATCTTCATTACCATCGAATTTCTGCCGAGGTGGAGATTAATGATGAGATAACACTCAACATTCTGTCCCTTCTCGATCGGGATAAGTGGAAGTTGACACCGACAAACCCGACCAAGATCAATATCGCCCTCTTCCATGGGGCGGTCATTGGGACCGAAACGGAGACGGGTTGGGTAATTGAGCACGGCGATGCGTATGCTGAGCAGTTCGTAGAATTTGACTACGCCATGCTCGGCGATATTCACGGGAAGAATATTTCAATTGATGATACGAACCGCCGCCGATATGCGGGCAGCCTCGTACAAAACCATTTTGGGGAGTTCAACGATAAGGGGTTTCTCTATTGGGAAATTGAGGATAGCCGAACGTATACGTGTGAGCACGTGCACATACCCAACCCAAAGCCATTTGTCTCCATTACACTCACAAAGAAGGGGAATTTACCACGGAAGGTAGACGTCCCCGCAGGCGCACGCCTCCGCATAATTAGCGAGACCGCCATCTCTTTTGCCAAGCTCGCCCGTGCGGGGGAGATTGCTAGGCATAAGTGGAATTTGGAGAAGGTAATCTTTCTAAATAAGGCTCCACGGTACAATCAAGACGGCACGATGATTAGTCATGATGAATATGATCTGCGAGACATCGCCGTCCAGGAGGAGCTAATCCGTCGATACCTTAAGGAGTTTGAGGTGAGCGAGGCGACCATGGAGGAGGTGTATGCCCTCAATCACAAATACAACGCGGCCATTGCAGATCTCGATGACGTGAAGCGTCACGTGCGCTGGGGCGTCGAGGAGTTCGAATGGGATAACTTCTTCAATTATGGCCCGAAGAATGGTCTCAATTTCGCAAAGCTTGGCGGCGTCGTCGGCATCTTCGGCGGCAACTATACGGGAAAAACCGCATCGGTAGATAGTCTTCTTTATACCATGTTTAATACGACGGCGAAGAATGAGAAGAAGAGCGTCAACGTCGTCAATCAGAACAAAAACGATGCGGTCGGAATGGTTACCCTCTCTATCGGTGATGAGCGCTACGTTATTCGGAGGCGGTTAGAAAAATACACCAAGACGTTGAAGGGGAAGATGACCGAGGAGGCTAAAACGGAACTCGATTTCTATCGCATCGATGATGATGTGCTGATACCCATGCACGGGGAGACGAGACGGGATACGGACAAGGCGATTAGAAATCAGTTTGGCACAATTGATGATTTTTTGTTGACAGCATTCGCTAGCCAACATGGGGCATTGGCCTACATTAATGAGGGGAGCACGAAACGAAAGGAAATCTTGGCCAAGTTCCTCGATTTACAAATGTTTGAACAGAAGTTTAGATTGGCGAAAGAACATAGCGATGAGATTCGGGCAGCGCTCCGTAAATTGGAAGCGGAAGGCATAGACTATGACGAACTTATCGTCGCTGCCAACGATGCATTGGGTGCTAGTAAGGCAGAAATTGAGCAGCAGCAAGACGTGTGCAATGGCCTCGAGGCTACGCTCGCCGAGGCCGCCGCTGCCATGGTGGACATTGAAAAGAAATTAGCCACCATCCCAGAGAACATTGATGAGATAATGAAGGCGAGGAAGGCTCTCCCCAGCGCCGAAGCGGAGATGAATACTGAGGAGGATCGACTCGCCTACCTAAATAGCGACATGACGAACGTCCAAGTTCAGAAAAAGAAATATGACGCCTTTTTTAAGGTATACGAGAAGGAGGAGTGCGATAGGAAGTACGCCGAAATTTTAGAATTGCAGGAGAAGATAAAGGTATCGGAGACCGAGATTGCGGCACTGCAAAGGAAAAAGGAGCGGCAGGAGAAGCAGATAGAACTTCTCGAAAGTGTCCCGTGCAAAGGGGAATATGATTGCCAATTTATTTCAGAGGCTACCGCCAGCAAGGCTGGCATTCGGGAAACAACGTTGACCTTCGTCGGCTATCAAAAGAATCATGATTTCCTTCTCTCTGAGTTGAGCGCCCTCAACCCCGACATGGTCCTGGACGCCGTGGAGAAGCGAGATGCAGCGACGAAGGGTCTCGATCGATTAAGTGGGCAGATCCACGATCTCGAGATTGAAATCCATCGGCAGGGCGCAAAGGTTACATCGGCTAGACAGAATGTGAATGCCCTCAAGGAAAAGGTTGCGGAGTATACAAAAAACAAAGACGTCATCAAGAATGCGGAGAAGCTCAATAAGGAACTCGATGTCGAATACGTGCGAAAGAATTTGACCGCATCGTTAATTGAGACGTGCAAGGCCTCCCTCCTTGAACTCTATCGGGGCGACGGGGCCCTCGAACAGAAGCTCAAAAATCTGAATGAGAGCGTGCAAAGAATCGAATCGTATCGGGCTAGCTATTCCGCCTACGACCTCTTCCTTCGTGCCATGCACCCGAGCGGGATAAGCTATGAGATCATTAAGCAAAAGCTTCCGATCATCAATGAGGAGATTGCCAAGATTTTGACCAACGTGGTCAATTTTGAGGTCTTTTTCGAAAACGATGACAATAAGTTGAACATCTACATTCGGCACCCGAAGTATGATAAGCGGCCGATTGAACTCGGGAGCGGCGCAGAAAAAACGTTGGCTGCGATTGCAATCCGTATGGCGCTCCTCGACATTACGAGCCTCCCCGTACCAAACTTTTTCGTTTTCGACGAGCCAGCGACAGACCTTGACGAAAATAATCTGGAGGGTTTTACCCGCATATTGGAGATTATTAAGACAAAATTCAAGGTCGTGTTTCTCATCTCGCACCTGGAATCGTTGAAGGACAGCGCCGACATGCAACTCCCCATTACGAAGTCCAAGGGATTCGCCCAAATTTCATTCTAGCCCCCTCGCCTTTTCCCCCTCCGCGCATCTAATTAGATATGCGTAGAAGCATACTAAATGGAGGTGCATCATGTCTGAAAGAATCGGTTCGGCTGTAGATAAATTCCTAGAAAAAATCATATCAAGAAAGCTGCTCGTCTGGTTGACAACCACGACCCTTCTCGTGTTGGGTCTCGTTGGCGTCGATGCATTTCTGGCAATCTCGGCTGTCTATCTCGGAATGCAGGGTGTTGCCGACGTAATCGCCAAGGTGAAGGGAAAAGGAGGGCGGTAGTGAAGGCGCTCCTAGAAAATTGGAGACGGTACGTTGTTGAGAATCGGGAAGAGGCCGAGGCTAACATGCGGGACAAAATTGTTTACCATGGGTCTGATAACCCCGATCTCGAACATCTTAGAGCCGCTGCCCCAAATTATGAGGGTGGTATCGGCACGGGTGTGTATGTAGCCTTTGATCGAGAGGTTGCGGAGTTTTATGGCAAAAACGTTTACAAGCTTCATTTGCTTCTCTCCGATGAGGATGTATTGTGGGTGGAGCACTATACGCTTGATCAATACGCTACCGATTCGATATTAGTTGGTGAGAACGTCCCGCCTTTTGGGTTTTCTGTTGGCGACGCCATCTACCATGTCGTCGGAGGCTCGGGCTGGATTGATGATGACTTCGTGGAAGAGAGCAATGAGTCGATTATAGAAAGGGAACTTGGTGTGGCGTCGGCCCTCGGCTCTCTTTACCGAGATGGTGAAATTGATGAAGATTTTTATTCCATCCTGGCCAACGAGAGAAACCAAAAATACATCGATGACCATATTCGGGGCGAAAGCGCACGATTTGGCGAGGCGGGCACATTTTTCACAGAAGACCCAGAGGAGGTTGCCAATGGCTGGATTGATGTGTGGTCCGAGGTGGCGTATATGGCCGCCAAAAGCGAAGGCCGCGAGGAGGGTGACGTCGACGAATTCCTCTCCACCTTTTCAAAAGTGGCGGCTAGTTCCCTCGAGGCGGCGCAGGCCAAATATGCTGCCGAAAATTCAAAGCAGGACGTTGAGTTGATTTCCCTCGAAGAGGTTGGCGAGGTCGCCGAAAAGCATGGGTATAAGGCCGTCTACGTCGAGGGAATCCGAGGCGGAATGCCAGATACCGAATTGCTTGTTTTTGACCCGAACCATGTGAAAATGATTGGGAGGGCGGATTAATGATGAAAGCCTGGATCTGGATTAAGAAGTATTGGTACATCCCCGCATTGTTTGTGTACACGATGGTTCTCATCATCGTCCTCCGACGGGATGCATCCAAATTTGATGAGATTCTCTCCTCCGCAACGGAGAGCTATAAAAAGGAGATAACAGCCGTGCGCGAAGCGAAGGCAAAGGAGGACGCCAAGCATAAGCGAATCATGGAGCAGTACCTCTCCATCATCGATCAGCTTCGTGAGAAGTACGAATTGGAAAAAGATGAGCTAACAAAAAAACAAAAGAAAAAGCTTGAAGATTACACCAAAATGTATTATAATAGACCAGAGGAGCTTAAGCGCGTCCTCGAGGAAAAATACGGATTATCGTACGTTGATCCGAAATATGAACTTGAACTCATCATAAACGAAGAAGAGTAGCACATGCCAAAAGTAATAAGCCTCATTCTAACCATCCTGTTTGTCCAATTCTGCTCCATCCCAGCGTTGGCCGACCCCGTCGAAATGCCGCCCTCTATTGATGCGGCGAAGTTTACATTTCTCGATGTTGGCATGGTCGCTCCGTTTCCTGGCATCCTCCTAATGCCAGAGGCGATGGGCAGAATATTGGCGGACTCCGAATTTGCGCTAAAGCAAATGGAGCTTGAGCACAAATACAAGCTCATGGAGATGGAGGCGGGATGCAGCATGGAGAAGGACAAGCTTCATAGCAGCATTGATATTGAGAAGCAACTATGCGAGGAGCGCCTCACCCTCAAGGAGGAGAAATACGAAAAGCTCCTCGATGAGAGCCAGGGCCATGCGGTCGATACGTTGGAGCGAGCCCTCTGGGGTGGCGGTGGATTTCTCTTGGGCGTCGGCCTCGCTGTCGGTACGACGTACATTGTAATGGAGGCTACCCGATGATAACAGAAGAGCGGGCAGCATATCTCGCAGCAATGGAGCGGGAGATAACAAAAAAATATGGCAAAGAAGCTGCCGCCAATATTCGCTCAACATGGGACGACGAAAAGGAGATGTCGTACATTGGGCAAATAGCCAAGGAGGCAGTGAAGGAAAGAGAATACCTTCGGCAGAAAAAGGAAAAATTGCAAAGAAAAGCTCTAGTTACTAAGCAAGGACAGTACTGCGAAGTATGCAAGAAGATGTCCTTCGATGCTGGCATTGGCATATACGTTGAAAAATATGGCTGCTGCAGACGATGTTATCAGACACACGTCATCGGCGAAGAAGACCGATGGGAACACAAACGGAAGAGATTAATCAAGGAGAACATTTAAGATGGCTGAAACAACCAATTTCGCAAAAAAGAAGGCGAGCGTCCTCGACGTGCTCAACATGCTGTCTGCCGCAGCATACAATGCATACGATGGCCGCGTTGATAACAAAACGGGCGAAGCTGAAAACGTCGGCGGGTTGACCCGCGAAGATGACGAGGTTACCATTCACGATAAACGGCTCATGGATGGCTTCGGACTCAAATTCCTCGGGGACAAGGTGATCATTAAATACCATGCAGAGTTTCTGCTCTCCGATGCAAATGACCGAGATTTCCCCAAGGAGATCAATTCTAAGTTGGCCGACATTGTCAAGTATCTCCGCAAGGAGTACACAAAGCTTTCGGGCAAGAGCTTGACGCTCACCAAGGTCGATGATGAGCCAACCATCGACGTATCCCCTATGAGCAAGGTTCGGGCGTGGGTGCAGGCGAAATGCATGTATAAGCTCGGCGGGTTGAAGGAGACAATCCCCTTCGACGAGAAGGAAGACATCCTCCGCCCAGAAATCGAAAAGTTCCTCGCCATTGGAAAGGATAAATACCCAGGGGTGAAGAAGCCCGAGAACGTGAAGCCATCGGCGAAATTGAACGAAATGAATGAGAGGCGCAAGGGATCAAGAAACACGGGTACAACGGAAAAAAAAAGAAATCGTATAGCACGCATTGATGTAAATGCTGTTGCTCTTCGATTCTTGAACTCGAAACGAGGGGCATTTAGTAACGCACGTGAAGCTTATGCCGAATTCAAAAAAAATCCACCCCTGGGGTTCACAAAGAAAGATGCAAAGGCTTACAAAAATAAGCTTCTTTCAATTTTCAAAGCCAATCTGAACAGAGGGTCGATGCTAAATGAAATGAACTACGCTGGTCGTGATAATCTTAGGGTTGAGAACATGGTCGATGAGTTTGTACGGCAAGCAATTCGCCATGGTGACTTGGAGGAGCTTCGTGATCTGAACAACGCCTTTGACATGATGAGGGCACAAGCGGGCCTTCGAGGTTGGGGCGAGGATATTCCCGACAGTTTTTTGGTCAACAATGAAAAGAGAATAAAGAAAGCGCTGAGCACGCGCCACTATCTCCAGGAGTCATCGACAGACGAGATTGATGCGGCTTATTTCAAAAAGGCCACAGGGCACGATGCACAGCAAGATGATCTTGAGCGCTCAAATTGCAAGGACGCTGGGAAACATGGGCATTCGCAGTGCGGCTGGTGCAAAGGGTGCAATAGACCAAAGTTTATGGGATGTAAGTGTGGACGAGAAAAATAATTAGATGGCGTATAAGCTAACAAAGCAGCAGATTAAGAAGGAGTTGATTAAGTGTGGGAAAAGTGCCCATTACTTCATAAATAACTATGTCCGCATTCAGCACCCCATGGATGGGATTGTCCCGTTTAAGATGTTCGATTTTCAAGGGGATACGCTAGATAGCCTCATTAATTACCGATTCAACGTTGTGCTAAAAGCTCGGCAGCTTGGGTTGAGCACACTCTCTGCCGCATATATTGCCTGGCTCATGCTGTTCCATCGAGGGAAGAGCATATTGATCGTGGCAACAAAAAAAGAAACGGCCGCCAATCTCCTCAAGAAAGTTAAGCTCGTATATAAGATGCTGCCCGAATGGTTCTTCCAATTGGCCGATATCAAAATCGAGAATACCTGGACGTTGGAATTGACCAACGCATCGATTGCGAAGGCGGCTAGTACAAGTAGTGACGTTGGTCGAAGCGAAGCGCTCTCCCTCCTCGTCGTCGATGAGGCGGCGTATGTTGAGGGCATGGATGAGCTTTGGTCGGGCATTTACTACACCTTGAGCACGGGCGGCAGTTGCATCGCATTAAGCACCCCTGCTGGCGCTTCTGGGTGGTTTTACAACATATGTATGGATGCGCAAGCGGGGCTCAACGATTTCTATTTAACGACCCTCATGTGGTACGTGCATCCCGATCGAGACCAGGCGTGGTTTGACAAAGAGACGAAGAGCATGAGCAAGCGGCAGATCGCCGCCGAGCTTCTTTGTTCCTTCAACCTCTCTGGCGAAACCGTCATCGCTCCCGAAGATATCGAGAGAATTGAAGAGGCTTGCACCGAGCCCGTACGGCGAACGGGCTTTGATAGAAATTATTGGATCTGGCAGGAATTCAACGAGGAGGGCAGCTATCTCATGGTAGCCGATGTTTCCCGTGGAGATGGCAATGACTACTCCGCCTTCCATGTTATTCGGTTGGACACAATGGCGGTAGTCGCCGAATACAAGGGGAAGCCCGAGCACGATATGTATTCTGACTTCCTCTTCCAGGTCGGCATGGAATATGGCGAGTGTATGATTGTAGTAGAAAATAACAATCTCGGCATCGCCGTCCTAAATCGCCTCAAGGAGAGGGGTTACCGCAACGTTTATCATAGTTTGAAGGGTAGCCACGAATACGTCGATCAGATTGCAGCAGAGGGTCATAGCAATGCAATACCAGGGTTTACAACGTCGACGAAGACCCGCCCGCTCCTCGTTGCAAAGCTAGAAGAATATATTCGACACAACTCTATTACTTTGCCGTCTCTTCGATTGGTTGATGAGCTTCGTACGTTCATCTGGAATAATGGGAAAGCCGAGCACGCAAAGGGTAGAAATGATGATTTAGTTATGAGTTTGGCCATCGGCTGCTGGGTGAGGGATACGGTCCTCATCGCAAATCAGCGGGAACAAGAGTATCGAGAAGCTTTCCTCAACGCCATGACCATGACCAGAACGAACTTTAATAGTCAAATTCGAGGCCAATATGGCTTCAACGACCGAACCAGCTTTTTCGAAGGCTGGGATCACATGTCGGAAGAAAAAGAGAAGGCGAAAGAGTTCGGCTGGCTCATTGGTACCAAGGCCTAAACCAAAGGAAGAATTGAATGGCACAAGGAAATAACCCAAATAACAGTGAGTCAAAACTTTATAGACAGCTAACCAAGCTGTTCTCTGGCCCCATTGTAAATTACCGAAGGCAGACGTACCACAAGTTGCGAAGACGGCAGCTTGATAAGTACAAGTTTACTTCAGCGCAGGGGCAGGCGTTCAAGAAGCTTGATAGTAGCCCATTCTCGCAGATCATGACCAATGTGATGCAGAATCACAATAGGGCGCAACGGTATGCCGATTTCGATCAAATGGAATATGACCCGTACATTGCTGCAGCATTGGACATGTACGCCGATGATGTAACAACGAGCAATCCATTGACGCAGATGATGCGGATAGAGTGCAGCAATGATGAGATTAAGAGCGTCTTAGAATCATTGTACATTGACGTTCTCAATGTCGAATCGAATCTATTTCAGTGGGTACGTACGACCGTCAAATATGGTGACTACTTCATCTATCTTGACATCGATGATCGCATGGGAATTACAAACACAATAGGCCTCCCTTCCTCCGAGGTGGAGCGCCTAGAAGGACAAGATCCTACCAACCCAACGTATGTGCAGTTCCAATGGAATAGTGGTGGCCTCACATTTGAAAATTGGCAAGTTGGCCATTTCCGCCTCCTCGGCGACGATAAATATGTCCCGTACGGGCAGAGCATCTTGGATAGTGCTCGCCGTATTTGGCGGCAGGTGCAGTTGGTTGAAGATGCGATGATGGCCTATCGCCTCGTGCGCGCACCCGAGCGGAGGGTATTCTACATCGATGTCGGAAGTATTTCGGCACAAGATGTTGATCAGTACATGCAGAAGATCATCACCTCCATGAAGCGAGGAAGCATTGTTAATGAACAGACGGGTCGAATTGACCTGCGATACAACCCCATGCACGTCGAAGAGGACTACTTCCTTCCCGTCCGTGGTGACACGAGCAAAACCAAGATTGAACCCCTCCCTGGCGGGCAGTTTGTTGGGGATATTGACGATGTAAAATACCTTCGAGACAAGCTATTCGCAGCCCTCAAGATTCCAACGTCCTATCTCATTCGGAGCGAAGACGGAGGGGAAGATAAAACAACGTTGGCGCAGAAGGATATTCAGTTTTCAAGGACAATTCAGCGTGTGCAGCGAGCAATTGTTGAAGAGCTTGAAAAAATTGGCATTGTGCATCTCTTCTCCCTCGGCTACCGAGGAAAGGATCTCATCGATTTTAAGCTTTTTCTCAACAATCCGAGCAAAATTGCAGAATTGCAAGATTTGGAGCATTGGAGAACCAAGTTTGATGTTGCCGCCGCTGCAATCGATGGGTTTATGAGTCGCCGCTGGATTAGCGAGAAGCTTTTTGCGCAGAGTCATGAAGAGTTCCTCCGAAATCAACGTGAAATGTATTACGATCGTTACGTTGATAGTAACCTTGAAGCGGCGCAAGAGAGTGCCCGAGTAGGTGCGGGTGACTTCTTCGGCGAAGAAGAGCTCGACGCCGAATTTGGGGACGAGATGGACCCAGAAAGCATTGATCTCGAGGCTGGCGGTGCAGATGAGCTAGAAGGCGGGGAGGGAGATAGCGCCCTTCTTGCCGCCCCTGCGAAGCGGGATGATGAATATACGAAGCCTGGTTGGAAGGGGAAGAAGTATAAGCGTGTTAGCGATGATAAGCGTGATATGGGAGCCCGAAAAAGCAACTACAATGGGCAATGGGCGAAACAGATGGCAGGTTCGAGCACGCGTAACATATTTAAAGGAATGGGGGAGCTTGGCACGTTGAGCAAGGGCCTCATGGAAGGCAACCCCGACGAAGTTTTTGAGAAGATTTATCCCGAAAGACCCGATGTAGATTTGAGTGGCAGGCAGGCTGAAATCCTCGAGACCCTCGAAGGCGTCGATGATCTTTTGAACGAAATAAACGAAGCGGTAAAAAACAAGGAGCAACTCAATGGCTAAAAGCAAGACAAACAAGAATCGCAATGTTGGTTTTGTCTATGAAGCGCTAGCGCGAGAGATCGCAAGGGCTAGCATTGGTGGTGACAAGACCAAACAGGATAGCGGGATCTATGCGGCCAAGGTATTTTTTGCAGAAGGGACGAATTTGAGAAAGGTTCTCGATCTTTATCAGGCTCTCCTAGAAACCAAGGGGGCATCCGAACCCGATGCCCGCCGAACATTGGCGGAGGTGTACAAGGTTTATGCCAATTTTGTTGATCAAGCAGATCTTGAGCGAGAACAAGACGAAATGCTTGACTACATTAACTCGAATTTCGACAAAAAAAGCATGTTTATGAACTTTATCCCAAATTACAAGACCCTCGCCACAATCGATCAGCTTTTTGGGAACAAACTCAAGGTAAAGAGTCGGATTACACTCGAAAACAATCTCATCTCTACCATGACGGCTACCGCCGATGAAAAGGAAGAGCAGAAGATGGAGCCAATGGACGCTCTCGCCCTCGGCATATACGTAAACAGCTTTAATGAGAAGTTTTCCGAGAAGCTCCTTCCAGAGCAACGGCAGCTTCTTGGGAGATACATTACAACCATCGCAGACAATGGCACCTCCTTTAAAATATTTGTTTCGGATGAGCTTGGGAGGCTGAAAGAGGGCATTGAGAGGGCAAAAACTCTCCCCGACGTGAAAAGTGATGCTAGTATGGCTTCTGCCCTTGAAAAAATTGACAAACTGTGCGATAAATACGCACGGCAGCCTTTGAATGAGGACATGATTGCAGAAATCATGCACCTTCAAGGTCTGGTTCATGAGGTAAACTTGGATGACAGTAAAAGTAAAGATTAAGTCGACCGCCGAACCCGACAAGGTTACGGTAAAGATAAAGGCACCAGCAGAACCTGATAAGAGCACGGTCGAGCATCCGCTCAAAATGAAGCTCAAGCTTCGGAGGACGCTCGAGGGCTATTTTCAGATCGATGATCACCCCGAAATCATGATCGTCGTGCAGCCACAGAAGAATTCAATAATCACATTCCCTAGGGAGGAATATGGTGACCACATTTATGATGCACAGGACCGTTTTTTCCGATATTTGGCGTCAAAAGGGGTCATTCAGCCAGAGACCGTGCGTGGGGGCAAGGTATACGGCAGCATAGAGGCGCAGTACGCCGAAGAATCCAATATTGGTGGCAAATCGGAAGAAATTGTCGTTTTTTCGATCTCAAAGTTCATCGAAGACGAACGCCCGTATTACATGGCGGATGAAGCGAGAGAAGAAGAGTTCGAGAAGTTCCTTCTTGAGCCCGATGAAGAGGCGAGCACCGAATTGGGCGAAATTCCAGCAGCGCAGGCGAAAGGTAGCATCCCCAAGGTGCAAACCCGTCGATATATTACGGGTCTCTACGAAGAACGGCGCAGAAGGAAGCAAGAAGCGAAAATTGTTCGAATTAAACCTTAAGGTGTTCCATGTTTTACTTCATTTGGCTTCTATTCATCATATCATGCGTATCCGCTACCGATATTATCATTCATGGCAACATTTTCGAAGAATTGCGTAATCGGCTCACATCTTGGGCCGATAGCGCCTCTCAATCGGCTCAATTTCACGTTTGGTTTCAACGGAAGGTAAAAAAATTGGTCACATGCTCTATGTGTGCGGGTTTTCACGTAGGCTGGCTCATGTACCTTCTCTTTTCCCTGGCGGGCATTTCTCTCTTCCCGTCATTCCTCTTGGGCCTCCTCGTCTCTGCCCTCGTCTCTTCCCGAATATCGTATTTCTGCATTCAGTCCTTCAATGATGACGGCTTCCACTTTTCCTGCAAGTAATACCTGCGGTTTCCAATCTGAATTACTAATTATAGACAGTGTTTGATTTATCAACGAGGTCTGTAATGTACACAAAACGTAATTACATGTTGAGGCCTACCGCTCATTGTAGCGGCGGGTGCTGAATGTGGGCGGCCTTTCTGGGCCGTCGATGGGAACCACTATGATAGAAAAAGTGTTACTTACCGAGTATTTTTCACTCTGCCCAGACGGGATGTGCAGGACGGACGTGCTCACGGAGCAGGAGCGTCAAGATATTGATGTCAATGGCGCACTATACCTTTCGGGCATCGTTCAACGTGCCGACGCCAAGAACAACAATGGCCGCCTTTACCGTCGCCCAATATTGGATCGAGAATTCGAAACATACAAGAAGCCGATTCGAGAAAATCGAGCGGTTGGTGGACTCGACCATACGGACAGTAGCGTCGTTGAGTTGCAGCATGCCTGCGTTAAGGTGGTCGATCTTTGGTGGGAAGGAAATGACGCCATGGGGAAGATGAAGGTGCTTAGCACCCCTCATGGCCAAACTCTTCGGGCCCTCATTAACGATGGTGTGCAGGTTGGCATTTCGAGTAGAGGTTTGGGGTCCGTTCGGGAAGAGAACGGCGTCCTTCTTGTCGAGGATGATTTTCAACTCATTTGCTTTGACATTGTGTCAGATCCAAGCACGCACGGTGCCTTCTTGTCACCCAAGATGGTAAACGAAGCGACGGTGCGGGAATTGGGCAAAGAGGGCAAGGCCGATCGGCTAAATCGACTAATCAACAACATTATTTTACATCACGAAGCGAGGCAACGATGAAAAGATCGGAACTTAAGAAAATACTAAAGCCATTGATCAAGGAGATGATCAAGGAGGCGATCGTTGAAGAGGGGGTTCTTGGTGCAATTATTGCCGAGACCGTCCGAGGGACAGTAGCCGCAGCGGCACCACAGCAGGCGCAAGCTCCCATGGCTCCCCGCCCTCCTCGGGCACCCTCCTTGGCGGAGCAGAAAATCTTGGCAGCGGCGGGTCTCCCCTCGACGAAGGCGACAATGATGGCGGAGCACGGGCAGCGTCTCGAGACGGCGGCCCAAGGACTCCCCGCATATGATGTACCACCTGCGGCGTCAACAAACTTGGTTGAGCAATTGAAGCGTACGCCTGGTAGACTCATGGATGGGAATATGATGGCACCAGCAGCACAGAAATTGTCTTCCCCGTCGGAGGTGCCGAGTCAGTTTGCGGGCGTCGACCCTGCCGATAGTGGCGTTCCCCTTGATGCATTTGATGCCATTTTGAATCGAGGAGGGGCGGAATATTGGAAGGCTCTCGCCTTTGAGGGCGGAATGGAAAGGACCACAAAAAGAAAGAAAATGAATATGGATGGTGGAGGCCACTAATGAAGTATCACACGGTAAATGTTGAAGTAGAGGTAAGAAACAATGATATTGAGCGGGCATTGAAGCAGTTCTCCCGCAAGGTATATAAGCTCGGCGTTTTGGAGGAGTATAAGCGGAGCTTGGTTTACGAGAAGCCATCGGTGAAGCGGAGTCGAATCAAACAACGAATGAAGCGAGAGCACGCCAGGCGTCGGGCTGCTGGTGAATTGGAGAATAAGTAATGGGACAATACAATTATAGAAGCAACGGCTACGGCCATGTAGGTAGCTACCAAGTGGCAGGCATTCCGTTTATGACGGGGAGCACAGAAATTGACAACGGGACGGAGCACCGAATCGTCTTCCCGATGATCACAAAATCGATTACCGTAATTAATACCGCCGCTCCCGACCTTCGGGTTAGCTTCGCATCAAAGAATGCCGATGGGCAGACCATGGATGGTTTGCACTTCATATCGTTGACCGAGGCGAAGGACAGCATTACGATGAATGTTCGTGTGCGCGAGATGTACATTAACAATTTGCATAGTAATAGCGGCAGCTATCAAGTATTTGCAGAATTGACAGGAATTAACCCGCAAGGCAGCCCCAAGATGACGGGCAGCGGATTGACGGACTAAAGGAGAATTAAAGCATGGGTGGATTTAGTAGTGGACCACAATCGGCGGTTGTTAGCGGGAGCACCCCCAAGGCAATACCTGTCGAATTGACAGGCTCATCTGCGGTAACATTGGGTGCGGGTGCCGAGGTGGCGCTAGCATCTGGCTCCGCCGTTCGCGTATCTCTCGTTTCGGGGAGTCTCTTTGAGGTTGCCCTCGGCGCTGGAGCTGCGGTCGCCGTCGGGAATACACCGAACGTCTCCGTAACAAATACGCCCAACGTTGCGGTCACGAATACGCCGACTGTCATCGTCGACGCTGGCAACCCCATTTCGGGTTCGGTCAAGCTTGTCGATGAAACGGGAACAGAATATGGCGTTCGCCATTATAACAATCGGCTTCGCGTCTCGACGAATACGTACGGGTATGACGTTGCGAGCGGAAGCGATTCGAACGTCGCCTTTGTCAACAAATTCGGATCAAACCCAGCCGTTGGGGCCACCGATGTAACGATTTGGGGGGCCCCTGGTCGATATACATGGGCAACGGCATCTGCGACCCTTCGCGTGGGGAGTGACAATGCTGCCGACGATTCTGCTGGCACGGGCGCAAGGACCGTCTCCGTTTACGGATTGGATGGCAGCTACAATGAGCAAGTTGAACAAGTTACCCTCGACGGCGATGCTGGCGGTGCTGGCAACTGGGTACTCACGACTGGCAGCTTCCTTCGCGCTCACCGTGTTGTCGTCGAGACGGCTGGCTCCGATGGCTTCAACCAGGGTCTCCTTGAGGTCAAAAATCAAGGTGATGAATTTACCTTAGCCATCGTAGACCCTGGGAACAACCGAACTCTCGTTGCCGTATATACGGTACCGAACGGGAAAAAATTGTTCGTAACCCAGATCGCCGCATCCGAAATTGGGAGTCAAGGTGCCGAGCTAAAGTTTTTCGTCCGTCCACTAAACGGGGTTTTCCAACTCAAGCAGTATCTCCTCCTCAACGGAACGACCGTTACTAGGAGACTCGATATTCCGCTCGTTTATGCTGCCAAGACTGACATTGAAATGGCGGGAAAGCGAACTGGTGCCGTTAACGCACACATCGAGGCTACCTTCCAGGGATATCTCGAAACTGTATAACACAATTCCTCTGCTTTTTACACAATTGCCAACTAATTATCCTTGACGTTATTGAACCATGATCTGGAGAGCCATACATGTCCCTATACGAGAATGCCATCATCGAAGCAAAGCAGATACGAGAAGCAGCGGAGAAGGCAGCGGAGGCACGCCTCCTGGAGCAGCACACGGGCAAAGTAAAGAAAATGGTTGATCAGATCGTAAAGGAGCAAGGGGACAACTTCTTCGACGACGATGATGACAGCGCCGACGAGCTTCCAGGTGAACCCCTCGGTTTTGATACGTTGGACGATGACAAGCCACCGAGCGAAAGCTTTCCAGAGGCTACTCCCGCCGCAATGGGTGGAGAGCCCGCGTGCACGTGCGCCGATGACGAAGAGGTTGAAATCGACTTCTCTACCCTCGCAGCAGAAATTCGGAATGTACAAGATAGCGATTATGAGAGCCATGAAGATGTCGGGGAAGAGGTTCTCGATTCCGAAATTGAAGACGAGGACGAGGAGAACGATATTACAGGAGCAATGGCGGGGAAAGAGGAGCGGTTAATGGAGGGCGACGAATCCGAAGAAGAAGATGATGGCGATGACGTCCTTTCTGAAGAAGATATTTACGAAGCATTGCTCGAAATGGATCTCGAAGAGGAGTCCGATCCGAAGCCAATGGGGAAGGAGGACGAGCCTCTCGATGAAAAGCGAGAGCCCCACGTGACCACGCAGCCCCGCAAAACTCCCATGACCCCCGAGGAATTTGAGAGTAAAACGGGTTACGCAGATACGGATGATGATTTAGAACGTGTTAACTGCCCCAACGCTGGGGAAGAGGGCCACATGCATTGCGGCTGGTGTCCACAATGCGATAATCCAGGTTCTTCGTGTCTTTGCGCATCCAAGAATCGCAAGGCGGCATTTGACAAAGAATATGGTGGCCTCGATGAAGAGGTCCATGTCGATCATCATGGAATTCGACCGAGCGGGAAGATCGGACAGCATGGAAGAAATGAGGGAGAGGCTGCGGAAGAGGCGGCGAAGGCTGTCATTGCAAATCAAGACGATGATGTGGCGGAAGCTCTCGAAGATGCCAAGAAGGTCGAAAAGGAATTGAATGAGGGCAGTGAAGTTTTTAGCCTCTTGCATAAGCCCACCTTGAGTCATTTAGCAGGCGGTGGAGCGCAGGGTGAGTTGGAAGCTGTGGTTGAGTATAT
>Ga0209434_1000532_pt1 | contig 18215 bp, 23 predicted proteins | sample ETNvirnome_2_300_FD_184068 | JGI IMG/M metagenome (GOLD analysis project Ga0209434, IMG submission 184068) | Marine viral communities from the Pacific Ocean - ETNP_2_300 (SPAdes) (version 2) | ecosystem: Environmental > Aquatic > Marine > Oceanic | place: Pacific Ocean | collected 2013-06-22
GGGTATGCAAAATGTGGGTGAGCAGTGAATGAGATTTTAGAAAAGACATGTGCCAAGTGCACTCAAACCAAGTTGGTGAGTGAGTTTCACCGGAACAGCAGCCATGCGAGTGGCTATGTGGCAAAGTGCAAGGTGTGCGTGGCTGCTTATTATCAAGAGAATAAAGAGAGAATAGGCAAGCTACAAAAAAAGTATTACCAGGAAAATAAAGAGGCTCACGCGGCGTGGTGTAAAGAATACCGTTCTACACGCAAAGAGTGGTTTAGAGAAATAAAGAGGGATTGGCATGCAAGAAATATTGATAAGGTTCGTGCTCAAGCCCGGACCCGCTATGCAGCCAACCCGGAGCACTATCGTGCGGCTCGAAAGCAGTGGATCGCGGAGAATAGGGACCACTATTTGGAGCGCCGTAGAAAATATTCCCACTCAAAAAGGGGAAGATACCAGTCTTACAAATGCAGTGCACGAGATCGTACACGGCCCTGTGCCTTTGAGTTAACCTACGAGCAGTTTATCGAGTTTTGGCAAAAGCCTTGCACCTATTGTAATTCGGATATCGAGACTATTGGTTTAGATCGCATGGACAGCACAAAAGGATACATTATAGAAAATGTAACGTCTTGTTGTCGCCCCTGTAATGAAAAAAAGAGCAATCTGCCTTATGCTCGATGGTTAACTTTTGTCGAAGCCCGCGATGCTGCTCCCGCTGGCGCCAAGGTGTGTATTGAATGCTGCAATGCCCAGCCGCGTGAGAGCTTTTATAAAAATAGGCAGAGGAAAGACGGCTTAACGTCGCGCTGCACCGCGTGCATTCTCGCAGACCATTATGAAGGAAAAACAAAATGACATTTACACCAGCTAATAATAACCTCTACGTTGAGGTATTAAAAGAAAACAAAGAAGAAACAGGAGTGCTGCTCCCGCAAGGCTATCGACAGGCAGAAAGCCCCTTCGCCGCCGTGCGCGTTTTGGCAGCCGGAGAGACAGGCTGGACTGAAGGTTCTGTCTTGGTAGTGGAGGCCCAGATGCTTCAAGATATTCAGTACAAGGGCAATACTTTTACCATAGTTAAAGAAAACTATGTGGTTGGGAGTTTGTCATAGACGCCCCCGAGTTAAATACAAAAAAGTTAGTTATTGGCTACAGCTTGAAAGCTTTCCAGTTCGCTATGGCCAATAATGCCATGGTGTTGGTTAATGGTATGATGGGCCCCCACCCGATTGAAGAAAAAGAAGATGCGCTGAAGTGGTATCGGCTGCTTTTTGATTTAGGGATGCGGGGCCTTACGCCCATCCCATCAGAAATAGAGAGTATTCGAATAGAGTCGTCGACGGCACACATCACCACAGAGTTTCACAAATTAATCAAAATTCATTTCGAAGAGGTTTATATTTCTGATATGGAAAAAGTAAAAGGAATAGAAGCTGAAGAAAAAGTAAAAGATTATATTGTCTACGACTGGTTTAATGTGAGACGAGGCGCCAAACAGGCGGCGCTCAAGATGCTTACTTCGGCTGATTTTGTTAAAAAGTTGGTATTTTACCCCTCTGTGCGCAAAGATGGGAACGACGGAACCTTTAAAGACTGCTACACTAAATCACGCATACCTTTTGATAAGCTCCAAGCGTTTGAATACTCAGAAACTGCAGCCGAGTTTGCGGCAATGAAGCTTATTAAGGAAAATGGAGTACGGGGCCCCGAAAGGCATTTTGGAGATAAAAGCCATCACCTTAATATCGTATTGGAACACGATAGGAGAGAAATCTATAAAAATGAAAAAGAGTTTATCATCGGCGAAGATCCTCCTTCCAACATCTTTTATGGCGACCCGCCAGAATGCAAGTAGCAGCACAGAACGAGCAAGCCTTTCATTTGGCTGGCATTATTCCCGTGGCCGCATCCTCGGGGGAATTTAATCTTCCGGGTCATGATAGCCTTATGCCACTCGCACCCGACTTTAACTTGATTGAAAAATCTGTAGCGGAGTGCTCCTATGCTGGCTGTGAAACTATTTGGATAATATGCAATGACGACATAGCTCCGCTTATTAAACATAAAGTGGGAGACTGGGTAGAAGATTTATATACCATCGAAGCCGGCCGATATGTAAAATATCCCAAGGAGGGGCACGTGTCTATCCCTATTTACTACGTGCCTATTCACCCCAAACATCGAGACAAATATGATTGCTATGCCTGGTCCATCATTCACGGGGCGAACGTTGCATATTGGATCTGCAGACGACTCGGCCGCTGGCTGATTCCTGATCGATATTATGTGAGCTTTCCTTTTGGGGTGTGTGATTTAGAAGAAGTTAAGAGGGCGCGCCAAAAGATGAGTCGAAAGGCGCCGTTTTATTTTTCGTACGAGGGAAAGACTGTTTGTGATGGGCTCCCTCTAGGGTTTACATTTGATACAGCAGAATGGCGCCGAGCAAAAAACATTATCAAATCAAATTCTCGCTCCTACTACCCACCACTTGAGGGCGAGATGCCCAGCCAACTACTCCCCCCAGAAGAGCGCAGAAAATCTAGACATTTTAAGTTGCTAGACGTTTTTAAAGACGCCGATCTATCGAGTGCAACAATAAATGAACTTCCTTGGTTTTATGACTTGACAACGTGGGCTCAGTACTGTAAACTAATAATATCAGGACACCACGAACAGGTCAAACGACCCTACGGTTTTGTCACTGGTCACATCAGCATAGGAGAAGACGATAGTGAATAGAAAAGAACCCTCAATCCCATTCGTTGGGCTGCATGCGCACAGCGTTGCGGGAAGCATCTTCGATGCCATTGGATATCCGCCAGAACATATGGATTTCGCTTACGAAAACGGTGCGCAAGCGCTAGCGCTGACAGATCACGGAAATATGAATGGTTTCAGTCACCAACTCCTGCACCTCAAAAAGATGCAGTCCGAGGGCAAGAATTTCAAAGCCATCTATGGAGTAGAGGCCTATTTTATTCCGAGCATTAAGGAGTGGCGCGAAGAGTATGAAAGAATAAAACAGGACGCCAAAGAGGCGCGCAAGCTCAACAATGAAATGAGCGGCACAACGATCGAAGACGAAGAAGAAAGCAAGAGAGCCACCAGAAGTGTGCTTAATCATCGTAGACATATAGTTCTCATAGCTCAGAACCAGACAGGGTTGAGCAACATCTTTAAACTAATCTCCGACAGCTACAAACAAGAGAACTTTTATCGCTACCCGCGCGTAGACTATGAAATGCTAGCCAAGTACAGCGAAGGAGTGATTGCTTCCAGCGCATGTTTGGGGGGCATCTACGCCGGAGATTATTGGAGCCACCGCGATAAGGGGGAAGAGGCTATTCTGGATGCTATGCGCTCTACTACTGAAAACATGATAAGAGTCTTTGGGGATCGCTGGTACGGCGAACTTCAATGGAACAATGTCCCAGAGCAACATGAGTTGAACAAGTATATTATTCAGATGAAAAATGAATATGGCATTACATTAATCTCTACGGCCGATAGTCATTATCCAAACCCCACCGCCTGGAAGGACCGCGAGCTTTATAAGAGACTAGGCTGGCTAGGAGGCAAAAATCGTCCCGACTATCTATCTAACGAACTGCCGATCGACGTTGATGTTGTCGGTTATGAACTTTATCCTAAGAACGGCGATCAAATGTGGGAGTCGTATAAAAAGTATTCAGAGTCGTGTGAAGTCGAGTATGATGATGATTTGGTGCTAGAGTCACTGACGGAAACTCACCACATCGCCTTCAATCGTATTGAAGACTTTCAGCCGGACACCTCCATCAAGCTACCGGACTTTGTGGTGCCGGAAGGGGCAACTGCAGAAGATGCACTCCAGAAGCTAGCGATTGATAGCCTGCGCGCAAAGAACCTTCATGAGAATGCGGAGTACACCGATCGTTTGAAGATGGAGCTAGCTGTGATTGAGGATCGAGGGTTTAGTAAATATTTCTTGACCATGAAAGCTATCGTCGACAAAGCCAACGAAGTTCAGGTGACGGGCCCAGGACGCGGCTCCGCTGCTGGTTCGCTGGTGGCCTATGTGTTGGATATTACACAAGTCGATCCCATCCGCTGGGGGCTGCTCTTTGAGCGGTTCTTACGCCGAGACGCCACTGATTATCCTGACATCGACTTTGATGTGTCAGAGCCAATGGAGCTAAAAGAACGACTGGCCGAGGACTGGGGTGAGAATACTGTTGTACCAATTTCTAACTGGAATACGCTTCAGCTTCGGTCTCTGCTTAAAGATATCGGGAAGTTCTATGACATTCCTTTTATTGAAGTTAATAAAGTGACGAGCGTTATGGTACGAGAGGCCACTCCTGACGCTAAGCGCAAGCATGACATCAAAGCGGGGGTTTATAATCCTACATGGGAAGAGGTCATGGAGTTCAGCCCATCTCTACGCGGCTTCCTAATAAAGTATCCGAATGTCAAGACCCACGTCGAGGCCCTTGTTGGACAGGTGCGCTCCTGCTCTCGGCATGCGGGAGGCGTATTGGTGGCGGAGAACCTAGACGAGCGCATGCCTTTGATTAACTCTGGCGGCGTGAGGCAGGCGCCATGGGCCGAGGGTCAACATGTACGGCACCTAGAACCGCTGGGGTTTATCAAGTTCGACTTGTTGGGGCTTTCTACTTTGCGGATGATTGACGGCTGTGTTCGTCATGTTCTGCGGAGACATTACAATGTTCCGGAGCCCACGTTTGAGGACGTTAAAGAGTTTTACAGCAGGCACCTTCACCCAGATGCGATAGACTTTAATGATCAGGCAGTATATGAAAACATCTTCCAGAAGGGAAACTGGGCGGGGATCTTTCAGTTTACAGAGCAACCAGCACAGAGCTTCTGCAAGAGAGCGCAGCCTGAGAGCTTGATCGATCTTGCTGCCATTACTTCTATCTATCGACCAGGGCCCCTTTCGGCTAACGTTCATGAGCAATATGTGGAGGCCAAGAACAATCCAGACGACATCGAACACCTTCATGACATTGTGGAGACGGAGACGCACGAGACGTTTGGCTTTTTGATATTCCAGGAACAGATTGCGTTGCTTGCTCACAAGCTCGGCAAGAACCTTAGTTTGGATGAGGGTAACATGCTGCGCAAAGTACTCACGAAAAAAGGAACCGGCAAGGAAGGTCAAGTTAAGAATAAACTCTACACAAAGTTTGTTGAAGGCTGCCAAGAAAAGGGGATGCGTCTTTCTGAGGCTGATAAGCTGTGGAGAACTTTCGAATACTTCTCCGGCTATGGCTTTAATAAGTCGCACGCGGTTTCCTACTCTATCATTTCATTCCAATGTGCGTGGCTGCTTAACTATTATCCATCTGAATGGATGGCAGCCTTCCTCGATAAGGAGCCCGAGTCGCGAAAAGAGAAAGCAATCAACATTGCCAAGAGTTACGGATTTAACATTGAGAAGGCAGACATTAACGCTTCCGGAAATGTGTGGGAAATCGATCCTACAGACAGCATGACGCTGGTGCAGCCACTCTCTTCGCTGAAGGGACTGGGCGATGCGGCGATTGATCAGATATTACAAAATCGTCCTTTCGATACGATTGAAGATACTATTTTTCATCCAGACGTGGTATACTCTAAGTTCAACAAGAAGGCGTTAGATGTGCTGGTGCGTAGTGGAGCGATGGATGGTTTAATAGACGAACGCTTCACGGGTCGCAAACATTTTTGGTCAGCTGTAGCAGTAGATAGGCCAAAGAACAAAAAGAAGTTTCTGGAAAACATAGAAGCGTACGAGCCCGAAGGTCATTTCTCCCACGAAGAAGAGATTGAAAACACCGTGAGCCTCACAGGTATTTTTCCCATGGATTTGGTTGTAGACCATAGGATTAAGAGGCGCCTCGATGAGTTATATATTCCACCCATATCTGAATATGATCGAGAGCTGGGACTAGTGTGGTTCATCCCGCGGGACGTCATTCAGCGCAAAACCAAAAACGGAAAGCCCTATCTGGTTATAACTGCAATAGATGGAAATTCAGAGTTGACAAAGATTAGATGCTGGGGTATAATACCAGGAAAGGATCGAGTTTTTATTAACCGCCCCTACATGGCGCGCCTAGATTATAATGAGCAATGGGGATTTAGTACGAGATCTGTTAGAAGAAACATGAAACTGTTGGGATAGGAAACGAAATGGCACAAAAAAGAAATACAAAACCAGGAAGCACAAAAAAGAAAACGAGGATCGGGAGCAGCAAGTTCACCAAGAGAGGCACTCCGGGCCCTCACGGTGGCAACAAGCATTACAAGAAGAGATATCGGGGCCAAGGAAAGTAAAAGAAGCCATGAAGACAACCATCACTACCAGCCCTCTCTTAAAGGAAGCCGAACTCCGCAAGGCGCCGGTGATCGTTAGAGTAAACGAGTTTAATAACAAGGCCGCCAAAGAGTTTGCAGATCGGATATCGGCTGCTCACAACACGGGCCAGTCTGTTATACCTGTTATCATAGATTCATACGGAGGCCAAGTTTATAGTTTGATGGCCATGATATCATCTATTAAGCATGCCGAGCTACCGGTGGCTACAATCATAGAGGGAAAGGCGATGTCGTGTGGGGCGATTCTGTTCTCGTTTGGAGACGAGGGGCTAAGGTTCATGGACCCAGACGCCACCCTCATGATACACGATGTATCAACATCCGTGTGGGGCAAAGTAGAAGAGATTAAAGCAGACGCAAAAGAAGCTGAGCGTTTGAACCAAACAGTTTATAAAATGATGGCCAGGAATTGCGGCAAGAAGGATGAATATTTCTTGGATCTTATCCACGAGCGCGGCCACGCTGATTGGTTTTTAGATGCGGCCGAAGCACAAAGCCACAACATGGCTAACCAAATACGAGTACCAAAGCTTAACATAACGGTTAACGTCAATATTGATTTTGAATAGGAGATAAAATGATTGTACAATACCACCGCGTAAGAGACGACGCGATTAAACCCACGCGAGGACACCCCAGTGATGCGGGGCTGGACGTCTACTACTGTCCAGAAGATTTTTCTACAACAGCCCGCAGGATTGAACCGGGAGAAGGCGCACTGCTTCAAACCGGTTTAAGATTTGAAGTGCCGCACGGCTACATGCTGGAGGTAAAGAATCGCTCCAGTATAGCGGCCCGTCGCAGCCTCATAGTGGGGGCGTGCGTAATCGATTCAGGCTACGCCGGCGAAGTATTTATTAATCTTCACAATGTCGGAAGCGAAACACAGCTTGTTGAAAGCGGCACGAAGATAGCCCAGCTTGTTATGGTGCCGGTTGTGACATTTCAGGCATGGGAGAACGCCGACGGCGAGCTTTATGAATACCCGGTTACCATAAGCAACCGCGGCTCAGGAGCTTTAGGGAGTACTGATGGAACCGTCTAAGGTAGGAGGACTGTGGAGGCAGGACAGCGGGGCTGTAGGTTTTAGTTCAACGTCTGGGGACTGGGACACTCCCCAAACATTCTTTGATAAGTTAGACAAGCAGTTTGAGTTTACTTTAGATCCCTGTGCCACGGCGGCAAGTGCCAAGTGCGATAAGTATTTTACCAAAGAAGACGATGGGCTCGCTCAAGACTGGAGGGGTCATACGGTTTTTGTTAATCCTCCCTACGGGCGCGGCATTGGGGAATGGCTCAAGAAGGGGTATGAAGAATCCAAGAAGCACAACACAGTCGTGGTGATGCTTATCCCTTCTCGAACTGATACAAAATGGTGGCATGATTATGCGATGAAGGCAAAAGAAATCCATCTCGTGCGTGGGCGCCTAAAGTTTGGGGGCTCTGATAACGCTGCGCCGTTTCCATCTGCGGTAGTGGTATTTCATTCCAACACTATGCTTAAGAGTCTGCCCATATTGGTTCCGAATGTTTATCCACTGGAGAGAACATGAGTCGCCCCAAGATACGTAAGAAAAACCCAAGCAAGAAAAAGAATGCCCTCAAAGAGGCAGAGAAGGCTCTTCAACGTAGGTCCGGGTTGTTTTTAAACATGCCCGACAAGTGCTGTGTCTGTGAGGGGGCCTTTGATAAGAAGAGCAAAGAAATGGCCTTAACGTGGCGTGTGGTGGTTTTTGAAGAACGCCAAACCGTGCGACTGACGTGCCCTACATGCTGGGAAGGGGTTGAAAAAATGATGGAGGAAGAAACAAATGCAGGCTAAACACGCTTTATCGTATGGGGATATACTTTTAACACCCCAGTATTCAGATATAAAAAGTCGATCAGAGATTGATATAGGTGGCACTTTGCGGCAAGGATATGAGCACCGGCATGCCGGCGCTCTCAGACTGCCTATCATTGCGAGCCCGATGGACACTATTTCCGAATCGAAAATGGCGATCGCCATGTCGCAGGCCGGGGGTCTCGCCATCCTCCATCGCTATAATACCATCGAAGAACAATGCTCTCTGGTTGAAGAGGTTCTCTGGGAGAATGACACCGCCGCGGCAATCGGCGCAACCGGAGACTATTTGGATCGCGCGACGGCCCTGTATGAGGCTGGCGTACGCATTTTCTGCATTGACGTGGCGCACGGACATCATATTCATGTGAAAAACGCTCTCCACGAGTTGCGTAAAGTGTTTGAAGACGGGGTCCACATCATGGCCGGGAACGTTGCCACCTTTGAAGGGTTTATAGATTTAGCCTCGTGGGGCGCAAGCAGCGTACGCATAGGCATAGGTGGCGGCAGCATATGCTCCACCAGAATACAGACCGGTCACGGCATACCTACCCTGGAGTCTATACTAGCAACCAGAGTGGCGCGGCAACAGGGACAGTTTCGAGACGTAAAGGTGATTGCAGACGGGGGCCTGCGTTCTGCAGGCGACATGGTTAAGGCACTAGCCTGTGGCGCCGACTTTGTGATGGTTGGCTCATTGCTTGCTGGTACCGACGAGTGCCCGAGCGCCGTGCTACAGACATCCAAGGGGAAGTTTAAAGCTTACCGGGGCATGGCGAGCAAGGATGCTCAAATAGATTGGCGTGGCAAGACGTCTTCGTTGGAGGGAATATCCACGGTCGTTCCGTGCAGGGGCCCCGTGGCTGATGTGCTTCAAGACCTGGAGCGTGGAATTCGTAGCGGCCTCTCTTATTCCGGAGCGCGCACCATTCCAGAGCTACAAGAAAGAGCCCGCTTTGTGATACAATCATCAGCCGGTCGAAAGGAAAGCGATACGCATATTTTAGGGTGATGAAAGATTTAGCAAGCGTAACTTTTTTTCTGCATCCTCGGCTGCACGAAGACTTTAAAATAAGAATGCATTACGATGGCTTTAAAACCCAGAGTGAGTTCTTTAGAGCGTGTGTCGTATCTTATTTAGAAAAGAATGAAAAGTTTATGGAGTTTTTAGATTTCTATAAGGGGGACCAAAAACTACAGTCAAAAGCCAATATAAAAAAATCATCGAGACTACGCCAAAACGGAAAAGATTTAATGAAGAATTTAGGGATCACAGATGATGATGTAGAAAACATATTTGATCTAATACAAGAGGAGATGCCAGACTTATGAGAGAATGTTCAAAAAAATGCTTAGCGGCACTGCGTTGCTGCACCGAAGATGAATGCCGAATGTGGATTGATTATCCCGAAGACCAAAACTGTACGCTTATTGCAGTAAACAAACACGGACCCATGACCCTCAAGGAGGTTGCCGCCCGACATCACATTAGTATAGTGAGGGCAAAACAGATTGTAGATGCAACATTGAAGAAAATAAAAAGCGTCGTTATGTTCGATAGATACTAATTAAATGTAGCAACGATCGTTTGTTTCTAGGAGAATATCGCCATGGGTAAAAAAGGAAATCTACTTACTGAGACACAAGTCCGACAGTTTATGAAGCTGGCCAATCTAGAGCCTCTCGCCCCAGGCTTTATTCACGGGCTTGATGAGAAGATGAAGAAGGGCTCCGACGCCGAAGAAGACGAGAGTCTAGGAATGGAAGACGGTCCCGAGAAAGACCGCGCAGACGAATCCCACGGCCGTGGCCGCGGAGAAGGTGCAGCGGGTCATGGACGCCCCGATCCCAATGATCGCGCCGGCGCACGTTTACGTGAGCAACTCCCTCCCGGGGAAGAGGAAGTTGAGGAACTAGACGTAGACATCGAAGAAGACCCTCTCGGGCCCGAACTCCCCGAGGACGATCTCGCGCCCCTAGGCGACGAAGAGGGCCTGGACGCCGCAGGCGGCCGCGAAGTCAGCGTTGATGATTTCCTCGCTGCCCTGGAAGTTGCCCTCGAAGATGTTTTGGGAGACGAAGTAGAAGTTGACCAGGAAGAAGATGAGGAAGAAGAAGTTGAGCTTGAAGGCCCCGGAGGCGAAGAAGAGCTAGAACTAGGAGTAACAGACGTAGAAGAAGAAATGCCTCTTCAAGAAATGATTAACACGATTACCAAGCGCGTTGCAAAGAGAATCGTGCGAGAAGCTCTCCGAAATAAAAAATAATGATTGATAAATAGAACAAAAGTTGTTATAATAGAACCGTGGGCACGCCCCACGGTTTTTTTTTGGAGAAGGCATGGACATTACAAACATTCAACTCGCAATAATAGTTTGCGTTTATTTTTTTGGAGTGGTCTCCTGTAAATTTGCTACCCAGTTCTTTGAAGTTTCACACGCCGCCCACCTAGTGGAAAGGACGATGTATCGATGTCTTTTAATGTGTGCAAAAATACACGAAGATGTTTCATTCATTACTGAAATCAAACACAATCATCTACGGAAAGGTGATTTTACGAGCCAACAGATTCGAGAATTTCAGAAGGTGGATAAGGAAGTTATCACAAACTGGAAAAGCTCAGTTATACAGACGCTCCTCGTAAACACTCCACAATCTTTTTCTTTTGTGACAAAGTTTACAACCTGGAAAGAGGCAATGCAGCAGCTAGATGAGATGCGCAAGGAAAGAGGGAACTAACCAATGAGCGACGAAGAAGTGATGATGGAGTTCGAACCAGAAGAGGCGCCCCTCCCAGACCAACGAGTGCTGGGGATGTATGGGGACATCAATGAAGAAAGCACGCCGGAGTTTTTAGCGAGCCTTTTACACTACCATCACACGCGCGAGGGCCCTCCGGACGAAGAGGACATCATACCGATCCTGCCGGTAGATTTCTATATTGCGACGGGAGGCGGCAACGTGGCAGAAATGTTTGCAATCTACGATATGATGCGAATGGTTCGAGAAGACTGTCCCATTCATACTTTTGGAATAGGGAAGGTAATGTCCGCCGGCGTTTTATTGTTAGCCGCAGGTACCAAGGGGGAGCGTCGCATTGGTAGGCATTGCCGCCTCATGCTACACCGCGTCCTAACTGGCGAGAGCGGAAGTCTTCATAACATCCAGGCTTCCGTTAAAGAGGCCGAGATTATGGAACACATGATGTTTGAAGCCTTGGTTGAGGAGACCAATCTAACAATGAAACAAGTAAAGAAGATTGTAGCTAAAAATCTCGATGCGTACTTCAGTGCAGAAGAAGCAGTTGAAATGGGGATTGCAGATATAATCGTCTAATTATATCAGGAACTTATATTATGACTAACGACTTTGATCAGATAGTAGAGAAACATTTCAAAGAAAAGAGAGATATCTTTGGCTTTGAAAGCATTGTTCAACTCATCGAGGAGGTGATGGACAACCCCTCGTTTATATTAGAGGGCGACGAAAAGCGACAGCTGTCGCGTAAAGAAATAAGTCTTTTCTGGGACGGCATTGCTGATTTGGCCGTTACGGAACTGCCGTGGGCCAATCCCAGCTCTCAAGACGGGGGCACCGAATTGGATGTCAGCGCTCGACACCAGCTGGAACAGTTTTTAACCAGGGTCCGCGGCAATGATCTCCCCGCCAAACTTAGAGAACTAAAAAAGCTTTACAATACAGAAGACTTCGTGAAAAAGGATCTACAGGGCAAAAGTCGCGGTGTGCAAGTCTCCACCGCTATCTCATATCTTACTTTTTACAAAACCCTAACTAAAATTGTCGCTCACTTTAACGCAGCCTCGGCTGGTTTTTCATTCGAAGCTTTTCTAAGTGTGTTGCTGCAGGGTAAACAAATTCCCGCGGGGGGTGCTAAAACCATTGCGGACATTAAAGATGAGAATGACATTCCAATTAGTCTAAAGTTGTACAATGAGGAGACCCTGCAGGTCGACGGCAGTTATAAGCAAATTGTCGATGACTTAGTAAGACCTCCGCATACGATGCAATATGTAGTAGCTACAAAAACCCTGACGGGCGAACAAGAAGAGATGAGCGGTGAGATAAAATTTTATAGATTTCAGTTTACATTAGAGAATGTGATGGACATTTTAAGCAAGGCCGGCAGAAAGAACCCCCTTCTTGTTCAACTCCCCGCGACTTATATAGGCGAGGGTGGCGCCGCACAGTTTGCAGACATCGAATTGCCAGAACCACCATCTAAAGAAGAGCTGGTTGCGCTGTTCAATGACGGCTTACGGAGCTACATCGCCCAGTATCAACAGCGGGGCTCCCTGACCGGGGTGGACGTAGAAAAACTCATTAAAGATATTAACTATCCAGCAAATAGCGCTTTATTTACAAAGTCGACGGCCCGCGCCGCTGCGGGCGCGGCGAGGATTGCCCAGCTAAGCCCCAAGGACGGCGCAGAGAGCGAACTAGGAAAGCTATTTATGCGCGCAGGCCTAGATCTCGGTACTGCGGAGCGTCCAATGTCCAAAGCAAACATCCTGAAGGTTTGGCAGGCCGCTAAAGGCCTTGTGAAGCAAACCGACCAGGACGTGCGCACCCTATACAATCGAGCCACCCGATCTCGGCAAGAAATGATACAGGCGATTTCCGCCCAGACAGCGGGAGGCATCGGAGCCGCAGCCCATTCGAAAAAGAAGACGGAAGAAGATGAACGTGCCGAGGTTATTAAATCGGGCGGCCACGGTTTTGCCGGTACCGAGGCCTCGGTTGAGTTTTATAATCGGCTGAGGGACGCCGGCGATCGTGATGGCATGCGCCGCGCCCTTTTAGTATCGCGAGGGGTTGTGTACGTAGACTCTTTTGAATTGGTGCGCGGCGAGATTCAAGAGCTGGGCACGACTGTCCCACAGGCTCTTCCAGCGGGCCAGACCGATATTCATCTTGAGACGATTGAGATCGGATACTCAACGGTGGCCCAAATGATCAATGGCATGGGAGGCATCTTAGATGAAACCATGCTGGGCATTTTCCGAAATCTTAAAGATTTAACAGCAAATATTCAGGCCTTCTTCGCTAACGAATTGGAACCCAAATACGGAGAAGCGGCTCAAAGTGCCGCCGACCAGATTGAGCACGGCGTCGGCGAAGTCGTGGGCAAATAATAGTTTGACATTACAAATAAATGTGTTATAATAATCATACGACTCGGAGGTTGAATGGTAACGTGTAAGTTTGAGGATCGACGCGCTCTTAATGAGAGGCTTTTAGAGGGAGTTAACAAGCTAGCAGATAATGTGGCCACCACGTTGGGCCCCAAGGGGAGAAATGTTATCCTCCAAGAGAAAGGGAAAGAACCTTTTATCACAAAGGATGGAGTAACAGTTTCTGTTTTTGTCCATCTGGATGATGAGTTTGAGAACGCGGCCGCACAGATTCTTAAGCAAGCCGCCAGTGAGACTAACATAGTAGCAGGAGACGGCACCACTACGGCAACAGTTCTCGCAAGAGAAATCTTCAGCCAGGCACAAAAATATCTTACCGCCGGCGCATCTCCCGTCGAACTTAAACGAGGGATCGACAAAGCAGTGGAAGTTATTGTTGAGAACCTTGAAGAAATGGCCGTACCCGTAACGAGTCTTGAAGATGTAGAAAGCATCGCCACCATTGCAGCCAACAACGATGCAGTGATCGGCAAGCTTGTTGCCGCGGCAATTGACCAAGCGGGCGCAGACGGCGCCATAACGGTCGAGGAGGCTCGATCGATGGAGACTTCGCTGGACGTGATAGAAGGCTTTAGAATGCCTGCTGGGTACGTAGCATCGGCTTTCGTGACAGATGAGCGCCGCGCAGCGGTGAGATACAGTAGCCCACTCCTGCTCGTGACAGATGAAAGGATGGATACGGTGGAGCAGATCCTCCCAGTACTAGAAATAGTATCTCGCGACGGCCGGCCGTTGGTAATATTTGCTGAAGAAATAGAGGGGCAAGCTCTCGCGGCCTTGATTATGAACACGGTTCGGGGCACGATGAAAATCACAGCAGTGAAGGCACCACTTTACGGCGAGGCCAGAAAGAATATGTTAAATGACTTGGCCATTTCCACCGGGGCAACCTTTATAACAAGAGATTCAACAACGAAGCTACGCGATGCAAAGCTTACCGACTTTGGACAGTGTAAATCTATAGACATCACTAAGGTTTTAACAACAGTAATCGGCGGAAAAGGGAGTTTTGAGGACATAGACAAAAGGATTGAACTTCTTAAGAGTGAACTTCAGCAAACTGCCGACCTGCAGGAGTGTGAAAAGATTCAGAATCGTATCACTAAGTTAGCCGCTGGAGTTGCAGTTATTAACGTAGGGGCGGTTACTGAAGTAGAGATGACAGAGAAGAAACACCGGATTGAAGACGCTTTAGAGGCTGTGAAGGCAGCCCAGGAGGATGGCCTCGTTCCAGGAGGCGGCGTGGCCCTTCTAAGGGCCTCCGAGGGCCTGGAGGTCGATACAGACAACGAGGATCAAGTCTGGGGGGTGGAGATAGTCAAAAAGGCCGTCTTGGCACCTCTACGACAGATGGCACTTAACGCAGGACAGAGTCCTGATTTGATAGAGGCCGAGATCCGAAACGCCGCCAAAAATTCCGGCTTCAATTTTCGAGATTTTTCCACCGTAGACATGTATGAGGCCGGAATCATTGATCCTTTGAAAGTAACGCGCGCAGCCCTACAAAATGCAGCCTCGGCGGCCGGCACTCTAATTACTACGAGCCACGCCATTATAGAGAAATGACACTACTTAAGACAGCGAGCTAAACATGGAGACCAAGAAGAATGTCAGATTTAGAGAGCGAGGGCCAACTTGCTGTTGCTTTAACGGAGTTAACAAGCAAAATCGAAACTTTAATATACAAACAGGAAGAGCTAGCCGAGAACATCAGCAAAATCAAAGAGGCTGTATACAATCCCGACGAAGGGCTCTACGCAAGGCTCAACAGACTGGACGCGCGTCTTCTCGGGCTAGAATCGTGGAAAAGCAACAATACAAAGATTTTATGGATTGTAATAACAGTTGGGCTAGGGCTCATAATTACAACAGCATGGAAAGCGATTTTATAAACGAAAGGAATATAAATGAAAGTTAAACTTAGTTACACGGTCGACGTGAAAGACGTCTTGACGGAGGCCTCTTATCTATTGGCGAACCTAGGAGTAAAAGTTAAGAGTTCAATCGAGCTTTTTAATAATCTTATTCTCCTCCTTCGTGAGGAGGACTTTAAATCTAAACAGTTTTTTGAAGAGGTAGAAACACTCCGTCAAAATCTCGCGGCCTTGGACTCCCGGCTAGCGGAAGTCGACGAGGTAGTCGAGGGTTTTCAACAATATGAAAGAAGCCAGCGGAGGGGAGAAGTACTTCCGTCGCCCCCCCCTCCTAGTGAGGTCGTAGTTGAACCCGAAGAGCCCGAAGAAAGCGCCACCCTCGATGATTAAACTGATAGAGGTCAAAAAGATTAAAGATTTTAATCCCATGATTCATCGTGAAAAAGCTCGCTATGAACTCTGTGAGATTTGGATCAATCCGGATTCCATTTTGCAAGTTAGAGAGGCGCCCGCAATGAAGCGGAACCTTAAAGAGGGATATTTGCCAAGCAAGCTAGATTCACGTCAGGATTTCTCCAGTGTTCACTTTGGATCCGGAAATAACGTGTCGATGGCTATTGTTGTAGGGACTCCCGATATAATAGCTGAAAAAATCCATAGAGTTGCCACTAGAAAAGTTTTAAAGGGATAAAGTGCTTAAACTCGATGATGATATTCCCTACATTAATAAGCCGTGGGGGTACGAACGCATTTGGGCACACACCGACAAGTACGTTGCTAAATATTTATTCATTGAGGCGGGACACAAACTGTCGCGCCAATATCACGAAAAAAAAGATGAAACCATATACGTGTTACGTGGGCCCCTCATCCTAGAGCTCGGTCCCGATAACGAGAATGACGACGTGGTGACGATTGGACTCATGGAGGGGGAGGCGTATCATGTTCGACCCGAAGCGGTCCATCGCCTCTGTGCGCCAGAAGATTTTGATGTAGAACTGATTGAAGTGAGCAGCTGCGACTTGGGTGATGTAATAAGGCTTGAGGACGATTATGGAAGAACTCCGGATATTAATGCTTGACACCCTTGAGTTAATGATTATAATATAATATGAAGGAGGGATAACATATGTATCCTATGATTAGACGGTCGAATATTCCGACCACGCGAAGCTTGCTGGACAGCATTTTTGAGGATGATTGGGGATTTGCTCCGATCGTCAATTCTTTTTTGCGAGAAGCCAGCCCCCAAATCAAGACAAACGTTACAACGTCCGACAAGGACTATCGGATTGACTTGGTGATCCCTGGATTGACCAAGGAAGATATTAATATTGATGTCAACGACACCACTATCGCTATCTCGTACGAAGCCAAGGAAGAAAACAGAAATGTCATGTCCTACAGCTCTTTTCATCGCAGCTGGACGCTCCCTAAGAACGTGAGCCCCGCCGGCATTAATGCGGAATACAACCAGGGCATTCTATCGGTAACCGTACCTAAGCCCGACAGCGAGGTGCCAGTGTCGCACCGCATCGAAGTTAAGTAAAAAAATACTTTTCTTTTTAGCAAAGACGCCCCCCGGGGCGTCTTTTTTATTTAAAAAGCCATTAAAGGAGATTTCCCTCATATTTACTATAGGGCACCCTTGCGGCTGCCACTACGGGTTAGAAAGGTTGCAGGTGCAAAAGTAGGTGTTGAAGAAAGAGTAAGCGGTTAAAAGGAGGGCCACATGGCCAGCTGGAAAAGATTTATAGGACTTGCGGTGGCTCTACTGGCACTGGGCTCCTGTACTAACGAACCGACTACTAGCCTCGCTGCGGCCAACGACACAGTCGCACAAGCATTCCACGAGACAGCAAGTGTCTTACAGCTTTCCCAACTAACTCCCGTTGAAATAATAGCCAGAAACGCCGCCGTCAAAGTGAGAGATCCTTTCGATAAGGGACACGGCTCCGGGACGTATATGAAGATGCACGGGCGTTACGTTGTGGTGACAGCGGCGCATGTCGTTGACGACTTCACCACCATGGTCATCGAGGCGCGGGAAGGGGAAGTGGTCGTAGGCACCGTCGTCTATCGCGATTTTAAGGTTGATCTGGCTATAATAGTGGTGCCCCAAATCCGCTCTAGGGTAGCCGCGCCATGGCGCCCATGTAGGGATAATAGAAACCTTCTTGGTGCCTCCGTCACTTATACTGGCTTCCCCGGGGAGCATGATTTACTTACAATCCGAGGCCACGTTGCTGCTTTGGAACGGGAAATGGTAGTAACTAATATGTTCGGCTGGTATGGCGCTTCGGGCTCGGGTCTCTTCGATCAACGAGGAAGATTTATTGGAGTAGTGGTTGGTATCGATGTGGGGCGCTGGGATATGCCCATTCCTCTCGATAGTATTGTATGGGTGTCGCCTGTGTGGTTTCTGGATAGTGATGTAGTTAAATCTAGGGTTAAAACAGCGCCTTTGACAGGAGTGATTAAGTCCATTCCTGGCGCAGCGGCTCCCCGCCGCGGAGGACTGCGGGACTGATGAAACGCTCGCTCCTGTTGCTGCTAGCCTTGACACTGAGCAGCTGTATTGAAGGAGATTATGCGCTTTACAGTTTGCATGAGCCAGAAACTATAGTAATTGAAGTACCTGTTGAAGTGCCTGTTGAGGTTGAAGTACCTGTTGAGGTGCCTGTTGAGGTTGAAGTGCCTGTTGAGGTAATAGTTGAGGTACCTGGCGAGGGAGGGGACGTCTGGATTGATTCCTTTGAGCAGCCTTACACCATCGATGGTATTGATATTGTGTGGCTTATTGACAAGTCTGGATCTATGAATCAGCATGCCGGCAGAGTTGTAGCCGGCATTGAACAGATGATGTTGGCTCTCCCTCCCTCTGGCTGGAGGCTCGGGATTACCACTATGGCGTGGCAGAACGCTTCTAAC
>Ga0209434_1000533_pt1 | contig 18206 bp, 9 predicted proteins | sample ETNvirnome_2_300_FD_184068 | JGI IMG/M metagenome (GOLD analysis project Ga0209434, IMG submission 184068) | Marine viral communities from the Pacific Ocean - ETNP_2_300 (SPAdes) (version 2) | ecosystem: Environmental > Aquatic > Marine > Oceanic | place: Pacific Ocean | collected 2013-06-22
TGAAGTCTACGAATGCATCAACAAGCGAACTTTTGTTATATACCATGCTTACTGGAGGAAATATGAAAAAGTTTACGAAGCAGATAACTTCTCTTACCAGATCAATGAGCCTTACTCAGGAACAAGAAACTAAATTAAGTGATACTATTCAGGCACTTTCTCAAAATTTCCAACTGACGACTGAAGAACTCGTTGATTCTTTAAATGGTTTGGGGGAGCAGATGGATGTTTACAAAGCCTTGGATATGGGAGCAGAGGTTACTCAGGCAGGACTTGCTATTGGAGCAGTCGTAGGTAAACAGGGGGGCGAGATAGGTAGTAAACTTCTTGCTTCATTACTTTCTGCTGAAGGTATATTCGATGCTCAATTATTAGGCGTTTCGCAGGAACTCGTAGCTGCGATGACTAAAGGCCCAAAGCAGAGCGAGAATATGCTTCAATTGTTGCATATGGCAGCACTGCGTGGTGACCGCTTATTCAAGGAATTTACTAAGAGCAACGCCAATGACTTTGTGGTACTTAATAATTTAGGGAAGTCCTCGCACAATACACTTATCTTAGCTACTAATTTTCTTAAACAAATGCAAAAGCAGGCGGACGAGAGACAAACTTCGATAACAAACCTTATAACGCTGGCGAAACAAGATACCAAGAAAACTGATGGTTTTATAAATAGCTGGAGCGCCTTTAAAAGGGTAATTATGGGTCCACTTGAGAGACTTGGTACAATATACATTAATAAGGTGCTTCAATGGTCTGTCGATAATGTTAATAAGCTAGAAGCGATCTTGGTGGTGTTGGCCTCGCTGGGCGCATTAAAAGCCATCTCAGCAGGGATATGGGCTTTAAGCAGCAGGATCTACGGCGGCAAGGCCGCGATCGGTTTAGGTGGAGTACTGATGAAGCTCCTGCCTAAAAAGGCAGATTGGCCGCTTTGGTTGCGCGATGCGGCGACGAAGGCTTTCTCATCCCAAGCAGCACGCGCCGGTACGAAAAATATGACGAGCATTCTAGGTTCTATAAAAAATGTTCTCATGAAAGGTTTTGGTTGGGTTAAAGGACCTTTTAAAGCGATTGGGTTGATAATCAGAACTCTCGCTGGCGTGTTTGGAGTTGTTTTTCTTAAGATCATCGCAATCGCAGCTATTTTTTATGGGATATATAGGGGCCTAAAGTGGGTATGGGGTAAAATTTACGGTAAGGAGGATCCTATCGACCCTAAGAAGGGAACCGGAAAATCGGGGAGTCTTAAGTTCATTCCTTCTGTTCATCGAGAGGAAAGTCAAAAACAACATATGGATCGTGTTTTAGGTAAGATTGATAAGAGGATCAGTGGAGGCGGACGCGCTGGTGGTGGTGGTGGCACTGATGTCCACCAGCGTAAGACCCGAACCGAGGCAAAAACCGCAGCGGGTCAGCGGGATGTTATGAACGATTCACTACAGGAAGGTTTCAATCGACTAGCATTAGCTATGAATAATAATAATTTCCAAAATAGGCGTCGTCCTACTGATAAGTCTATTAGTGTGGCGACGGATAGATACGGATAGATAAATTATGACTACTACTTATCAAAAAATTAATTCTTCTAGGTTGTTACCTGAAAGATCTCGTATTGAGTTTCATTATGGGGGGGACCAAGAGGAGATTATATTTTTACCGTTTTATGAGAACCCAAAAATTCATGAAAGCCAATCCTCTAATTATGCAGAGTATAACCCTGTTGGAAGAGCAGGATCATTATATGCTTATTTGGGAGCAAAGTCTAGAAAATTTAAAGTAGATATGACTTACACTCTTCCCCATTTAGAACAACATGAAATGGGTATTAGTAGATTTTTGAGAATATTTGATAAGACGAGCCCCGAAGCGGAAAGGAACGCATTTTATAAGAATAATGATCAATCACTTACTGCGCCAGGAGATCCAAATCATTCATTGGGTACTGCGTGTGTAAAACTTTATTACCATATGTTGGCCGATAAATTAGGGATTTCAATTTTTGATGATCCTTGGGAGGACAAAGAGCGGTTAGAAGGAGCGTATCTCGCGAGACCCCCTTCTGGTAGACTTGGAAAAATCGACTGGAATGATTTCCAACGGAATATTACTCAATCTCTGGCCCCCGACATCGACCCGCAACTCCTGGCGCGCGACTTCCGGCGCACCTCGGCCTTTGTTGCTGGCTCTCGTCGTTACGATGCAATTGACACGTTGTTATTTTTTATGGCGGTTTTAAGAACTTCAGTAACTAATAATGCTACGGATCCTATGATAGGACCACCTCTTCTTCGTTTATCATTTGGTAGTATGTATCAAAATGTTCCCTGTCTTTGTAAAGATTATAATATATCATGGGAAGAAGATGGTGGATATGATTTAGAAACACTTACTCCTCGTAATCTGAATATTAAATTAAGTTTAGAAGAGGTTAGAGTAGGAGATTTTGGGGAATATGTCCCTGCGAAGTTTGTGAAAAATGATAATCTTACTGGTTGGGAAAGCGCAATTAATTCTCCATATACAACTGATCCATTACCAGTAGAAGGATATTGGGTAGATACTTAATCATGGAAAATAAAAATGACAGATAGATTATCTATAGGAAGTGTTGTTATTAATCATAAAGGTAAAAAGATTCCTACTTCCGTAGGAAGTAGAATATATGAATTACTTTATTCGGGGCCTAATGTTGGGGCTGGACTTAGGAGTGGTATTGTTCCTGCGGGGTATGCTCATAGACCAGATTTAATTGCTAATCTTTTTAGGGGGACTCCTTCTGAGTGGTGGGCAATTTGTGAGACGAATGCAATTTTTGATGTATTTGAGCAATTAAATAGTGGAGATGCTATTAAGGTTCCTGGCTAACTATAATATATTATGAAAATTGGTTCTTCCACCACTATAAATCCTTCTGTAAATATTGTAATGACTTACCGTCCTGAGGTAATGATGGCTTTTCAAAAAGCTGCGTCTTTTACTGATTTTATAAAAAAGAAAAACGAAATAGAAGGGAATAAGAAGGATTCACATATTTTTATTTTTAGTAATGTTCCTAACTCTACCTTTCTTAGTTTAACACACTCTTTTAATAAAAATGATGGAGCAGTGTTAGAGATTGACATGATTGATCCTGAGGGACTTTTTGAAGAAGCGATGGTAGGTAATAATCGGATTACAAATATGATGCCTATTTCTGATAATCCCTTTGCTGCTGGGCTCCAAGCCAAGAAGGAGCAACTTCTTGCGGTTAATGAAGCTTTAGAAAAAAAGAAATCGCGTATGCTATCAGGATATTATATTGATCCACTTGCTTCTCCACTGTCTAATAAGGAATATAATGAGATAGGATTCTCTTTGCTAACAAAAAAGGATACATTAAGACAAGAGATATCTTCTTTGGAGAAGCAATCCGCCACGTTTGAAACCAACAAAAAAATTGGTAGGGACTCTCCGCTCCAGAAACGACGAAGAATCGCCGCTTCTGACTCTAGAGTGCAATTAAATCGTCCACTTTACGTAGCATATGGAGTTGGAGAGGATTTACGAGATTGGTCTCCCCCTGCGACTTATGGTAGAATTACGAATATAGAATATTCATTGAGGGCAGATGGAGTTAGACAACTTAAATTAATTTTGGTATCTATAGCCATACATCCTAATCTATTGTTGGGAGTTGGTCTGTCTCCCTTTGGTAAGGCTTTTACGGCAGGGATCCTTACACAAGGATCGTCCCCTCAATTATTTAATAATATAGCCGCTAAAAAACAAGCTAGTGATAAGAAGGAAGAGGTAAAAATAAAATTAAATAAAATTAAGCGTAACGCAGGGGAAAAATCTTCTTTCGAGGGTGAACAAAATGATATAATAAATGAGTATATAGGAGATAGTAAGCGTCCTAGTATTCATCTTGCCGTAACTAACGCAATTACTGATTTTATTAGAAGGGGATCTGGTGAAAATAATGTTTATGTTTTGTTACCAAATCTTGATAAGTATTTATACTCGCTCATGGATGGTTATATGAAAGCATGTAAAGAGCGTGTGAAGAAGAGTATTACTGGAGGAACACTCAGTCCAAGTGGCGAAGACTTAGTATATTTTGAGGCATTCAAATTAGTATTGGACACACTTGGTCTTGGCGTGAGTGAGACTTCAACTATAAACCCTGGGACAAAGAAGATTAACGCTCCTTTCCTACCAATTAGTAAGAGTATTTTTAAGTATTTAGAACCGTGTGCCGACAACACCCCGGGGGAGATAGGTAAGTGGTTTCAGAATAGAGTAATTAAGGCATATGTTCAGTGTGATTATGATAAGACAACCTCTTTTTTAGATAAGCTTGCTCAAATTAGTGGGGCTCTTACTACGGCCCTTGGCAAAGAAGGTCTATCTGTTAATATAACAGATCAACCTATAAGTGAATCGGATCTATCCATATTACAAGTAATGAAAGGGGCGGGTCTCATTGAAAAGGCTCTTACTCCTTTACTAATATGGGGGGATAGAGGAGTAATTAATTCTTATCTTTTGGGTAGGGTTGGAGAAGAAAATATTAAACAAGACGACAAAAAGGGGAAAGGGGGATACACCAACGATACCAACGATGAGAGAATCCGAACCAAATTAAAGAATTATATTCATCCTATTACTGTTTTAGAGGGATTAGATAAAAATTATATTACCAATATAATAAATAATGTTATGCCTCCTTCATGGATAGGTCCTTTTGGACCTAAGAATTCTGGGGATAAGCCGATTGATGATACTAATATAAGTATTACTAGTTTTACTAAGGTTAGTAAGAATCAACCTTTCCAAGCAAGTCGAATGCCTGTATTCACGTATGGAGGTAAGAATCCAAATATTCTAAGTGTTGATTTTGATATCAATCCGTTTTATTTGGCAGCTTTGAATTGGACAACTCCTATGCCTACACCTAGTCAACAACTTACAACTTCTATTATGAATAACGGGGGAAATAATACAGCTACTGGTCAAATGTACAGTAGTATGCAGAAACTTTTAAAGGATAGTAATGTAACAGCGGAGGATTTAAGGAATCCACGGAAGAGGGCTGGACAGCTTATAGTTCCTGATAAATTCAAGAAATATATGAATGATTTATACACGCCAGTACCAGAACTCGATAAGTACCTCTTTCCCCCCCTATTTGGTACTCATAGTCTTAAGAAAGCACAAGTAGAACGGTTGTCTCTGACTAAAGATGAGTGGATTAAGAAGGGAGAGGAGGATAAAATAGACGAGAAGGTGGCTTTAGAGAACTTTTATCAATTTCATTGGGATAATTTTTGTTTTATGTATTATAAGGCTGTTACTACTCCTTTAAGTACGAGGAATATGACGGGTGGCGTGAAACAGGTTATTTCTCATTCTGCAAGGATGGCAGAGTTTGTAGTAAAGCAGGCAATGACAGGAAGTATTACTACGGTTCCTTTATTTAATCTTTCCACGGTGAGAAATACCATGCTTCGACCTTGTCAGATTATCTGTAGAGAACCCAGTATGAGTGAAAGTGACTATCATAATCCAGCTCAGTTAACTTGGTTTAGTGGTCAGTATGAAATAGTAGGATTTAAACATAGTATAAGTTCTACTAGGGCTGACTCTGAATTTTATGTTATAAGGGGAACTAATACTGGGGATGCATTAGAGCAAGATGAAATAGGTAAAAATTATTTTGATGATAAGGATGAGTAAGGAGTGAATAATGGCTTTTAGATTAAAAGTGGGAACAGTGATTAGTCAAGGAGACATTACAAATACAGGAAAATTTGACGTTGCTTTTAAACTATCTGATGGGTACGGATCAGTAGAAGAACCTGTTAGTTATGTTACTCCTTATGGTAGTACCGAGGCAGCTTTTGTTGCAATTCCTATGGTAGGAAGCCAAGTTTTGTGCGCTTATGAAGATGATGTAACAAATGAAGGACAAGAGTTATGTGGTTATTATTACTTAGGTTCTGTAATGGGGGCTGTTCCTGGAATAAATGATGCTCTTCCTACCCCTTCAGATGATTCAGACAATTTCATAGGACCTCCTGCTCCTCCTGCTCCTGCTCCACCTAAGTATGTGCCTAAAGATAAACCAGGAACTTTTGGTCCTCCTGTACCACCAGGTCAATCAGCAGAGATAAGTAGTGATTGGGGACGTGAGGATGAGGTACCTAGTTGGCCTACTGCATTTAAAGATATGTATGATGCAAAAGGGGTTATTCCTGAAGCTATTGGTTTAACCAATTATAGAGGAGATACTTTTAAAATTACTAGTAAATTTAATCTTCCTCCGATAGCTAGTAATCCCTTTCAAAATATGAGGATAGGGATGTACAGTGGTTCTGGTAAAAAAATAGAGTTAGTAGATAGTCCCATAGTAAATGGAATCGTTATGTCTAACGAGCATAAAGGTAAAGACTTCTTTATATGGAGTTCAGCGGGGAGTAAGGATAGTCCTTTCTCTGAAGGAGAATACCATATGCGAACTCATGGTCCTGTTAATTTATATACTTTAGTTAATAATTTCCATATTTGGGTTGAAGATGGGTTAAATATTGAGATTGAAAATAAGTCTACACCTTCCAAATCTTATGGTCCTGGTATTAATGCGGATCCTACAGGAGGAGGTATGAAAGGACAAGGGACTAGCACGGGGGATTATTCCACTAGAAAAGGCCAGTATGGAAATGAATCTACAGGTTGTATCCAATTAAAATCCTGGTATAATAATATTTCTTTACAGGCTGAAGCATCAGATTCTGTAGTATATATTGAAGCTCCAGGAGATGAGGCTAAGGTTATTGTGGATTGTGGGGGTTCTGTAGATATTGTTTCTCAGGGTAAGGCTACAATTCAAAGTAACACTCAAGTAAAAGTTACGGCACCTCTAGTAGATATTAATGGGACAAAGAAAGTAGAAGTTACTGCACCTGAACTAAGTATTAATGGGACTACTTCTCTTAATCTTATTTCCCCATTTATCTCTATGAAGGGTAAGATGGAACTTGATGGTATGATATCTCTGGTAGGTACCCACGGGGGGTACGATTTGAATAAACATGTGCATAGTGGTGTTGGACACCCAGGTGACTTCCTCACTGATACTCCACAAGATCCCGTCGCCTAATGGCAGGATTAAGTAGAAAAATGAGAGAAATAGGGTTAAGATATAAAAAAGAGAAAATAATGATATTATTCTTAATAACAACATGGATGGGGGAAGCTATACAGCTTAATTTATATGGCAGCATTTGATTATTCAAAAGCAGCAAAGATTATGACGGAATCCAAAACACCGTTTTTGGATGTTCTAGGGACACACTTTGGTGTACCTCAGTGTATGATGGATCTTTCTAAGGCTGTTTTGAATTCTCTTCCTATACCAATATTAACTGGTATAAGTAATAAAATTAAAGAAGGTAAAGCTTTAGCTGATTCTGTTTTTAAAGATATAATGCGGGAACTTCGACTTGATACTGGGATTGTAGAATATGATACTAATTTAGGTCGTTTTGTATTTGTTTCTACTTCTTCCAATAAAGGGGTAGAGGATAGTCTATTAGAGGGACTTAATGATCTTGCTGGATTGGGAAAAATTATTGGTTTCGGGGCTAAAGCGTGGGTAATCGGGGAGGCTGCTATTGACGCAATAAATGATCTTCTAGCTTGTGTTGATAAGACGAAATCTTTTATGTCACTTCAAAAGGGACCCTCTGCGCTTGCTCATAAAATGGTTGGTATACCTGATTTTTCTGGCCCTCCGACACCAACGAAGGCTGCTAGTTTAGTATATGATGAGAACAAAGAGACATTAGAACTTGCAGCGAAGTTTATTGCTAAGGCTGATGCTCAGTTACTAAATATTCAGGAGATCAGTCAAGCTAGACAAAAAGATCCTGTTAATAATCCAGAGCCTTGTTTTTGGGGTAATCTAGAAAATACAGATCCCGAAAGTCCTATGTTTGGGCAAACAATAGAAGAAGTTTTATCAGGTACTACAAGTTTTTGTTTCGTAAATGCTGAAGCTGATAAAGATGGAAATCCAGTAGTATCAGGTGCTCCTTTGATAGATATTATTAGTTTAAGTGGGATGCAACCTCCTAAAGCAATAAAAGGACAGTATTTATTCTCTAAGACAGGAATATATTATGATGTTTATGGAGGGGGTTTAGAAATTCCTGAAGGGTGCATCACTAATATCGTGAGTGCAATGTATTATGATTCCACTGGTGGGGTTATTCCAGGCAGGGGAGTTCCTCCTAATATGGTAAGGTGGTTACATGAATATAATCCTAATTTAGGAGGTAAGGGAGAAATAGTAAATTGGGCTACTTTTAATACATGGGTTAATACTGTTTTTGATATAGATCGTATTAATGAAAGTCCTTACATAAACACTTATTATGATGATGATCATTTTCTACAAATATTAATAGATCAACGTAATAGGGAAATTTATGATCTCTCTTCTTATATTGGTGATCTTACATCTAGTGGATATTCAGAAGATAGTGCTTTACTATCAAATCAAAGACAAGTTCTATATTCTAAGATTGCAAGTCATGATTCTAAAATTAAAAGACGTAAGAAACAAATTGAAGTACATGTTATTTTATCCCCTTCTGAGGCCCCTGCTGTGGTTGGAGCTATTCCTATTAATGATTTTCAGGGGTTAGATTCTTATAAATTAGCAGTTGAAAAAAATAAGCAAGAAAAGCTTTTCTTTAATCCTGGTGAGGTATCAGGGGCTGTTTTACCACTATGTCCTACTTTTATTAAAAGTTCAGTACCACAAGATGCTTTTACTGTAGAAGAGTTAATGATCCCCCCTGTAGGGGTAGGAAGTATTATTACTTCTGATCCTCCCTTTACTGGTACTAGTGGTACTGTATTATCTTTGGATGATAGAATCAGTACTAAAGGGTTAGTTGCTATTTATAATTTCTTAGATTCTGATCTTGTAGCTCCTGACTCTGATAAGTATTTTGTTATTAATTGTAATACCAGTTCGGTTAGTGATAAGCCAGCCCAGTTGGTTGCATCTTCTATTCCTTCGATGTTCCCTTCAGGAATTGGTATACCTTATTTTAGAGGTGTTTGTAATATGTTCTCTGGAGTTAGTGGGGATGGTAATTCAAAAGCATCATTAACTGATTCTTCAGAGTATCTTTATTCTCCATATCGTCCTTATGGGTATGGTAAATTACAAAGTGGTTGGAATGATATAGATAGTTTACTTTATAATTCTAGTGGAGCTACTTTTGAGTTTTGGACTCATGTTCCAGATTTGGGTACTGCAAATAGTGAGGGGTGGAATGCTGATGGGTCCTTGTCTGCTCTTCACAGGGTTGTAATGGGATGTGAAAATAGAGGTGGGAACTTTTCTTCCACGGATGCAAACTGGAATATTGGGCCTCAATATGGAAGTAATACTGTGCGTGGTTTACTTATGGGCTTTACTAGAGATTGTCGCATTACTAATGGAACTACCCCCAGTAATAATCCTGTGGATAATGATCTTACACAGGGTCTTGTATTTCATATGAGTCCTACACAATCCATTAATAGTAGTGGGGTTACTTTCCTCACGGCATCTGCTGACTGTCCACTTGATGGAGTGACTTCTAGTGGTTACTATGGATTCAAAGTAGATACTTCTACTACTACTGCTACAGGAAAAACTCTTAATGATTGTTCTACTACATTTAGCTTAATTTCTCTAACGGTAGATTATGGATTAGATAAGGTAACACTTTATCTTAATGGAGAGTCTTTAGCTTCCCAGTCAGTAACATCAACTTTCGGTAGATCTGGAGTACCAAATATTCCAAGTATGGTAGATGTTTCTTCCTTCTCTTATGACATTCAGTATAAAGGAGTTTTACCTCCTAATCCTCCTTTATATCCACCTAATTCTTTGGGGTATAGAGATTTTTGGTATTGGGATGGTCCTGTTCCTGAAGGTAATCCTTCTGTAGATATTACTCCGTGGATTATTGGAGGGGGTTATACGGATGGAATGCATACTAAAAATATATCACAGTATGTAGTGGGATCTAATGAGGGTATGAATTTCATGGGAGGAAAATGGGGAGGTAAAAAAAGTGGTCTCTACGGTTTCTTAGGTAGTCTGAAACTATATAACAGGGCAATTACGGCTAATGAGGCTTTACAAAATTACAAAGCTCAACAAGGATTTTTTGAAACAATTAGGATATAATGGCTACTACTACTGAACATAATTTATATGGAACTAATGTTTCTTTAAGTGTAAAGAGGGTTGCATCCTCTAAATATAAAAAGAAAAGCGGTTTTGTATACCCCCTTATTGGTAAGTTTGATACTGTTACGGGAGGAGCCCTCCAAAAGAACACCAGTCAGAAAGGTTATTTTAATACAGCTTATGGAGTGAATCTTATTAGAAATAACTTAAGACAACTTATTCTTTGTGAAAAGGGGTCACGAATTATGCTCCCTGATTATGGATTATCTCTTAATAAATATTTGTTTGAGCCTTTAGATGAAACTACTTATTATTTAATTAAGAATGATATTTTAAAAACTTTACATACGTATTTTAGTATTGTAAAGGTAATTAGTTTAAGGGTTTTTTCTGATCTTAACAATAATTCTAGAAGCCCTGAAAAAAATGAATTACTAATTACACTAACTCTTCAATTACTGGATGAGTCACTTGATATTTTTGATGTACAGGTTAATATAGGATAATGTTATTTTCAGGAACAGCAGCAACAGACTTTATGAAGTTGGCGAGTATCCCCGACCAAAAGAAGCAGCAATATATTGATTTTGCGGGAACCGATTTTTATGCTATTAGAGATAATTTAATTGATTATATTAAATCAGTTTATCCTCAAGATTATCAAAATTTCTCAGAATCTGATCTGGGACTAATGTTGATAGAAGTAGTTTCTTATATGGGTGCAGTTTTATCTTTGAAAGGAGATATGTTAGCTAATGAGAATTTTCTTCGAACTGTAAAGAATAGAGAAAATTTAAAGAAGTTGTTAGAGCTTGTGGGTGTAGACATGAAGGGTCCTTTGGCTGCGGTCGCATCTGCTAAACTTACTACCCAAAGTACTATGACGGATTCCAATTTTCCCATTATATACAGTGCTGCTAATAGAGTATTTTCTATTATCGCTAAAGAAGATGGAGCCCCTTGTAACTATACTCTGTATAAAATTGTTAATAACACTATAGAGAATATTCAAGGTGTTGATGCTGGTTTTCAATTAGAAGGTAGTGAGGCTGTAAACGGGGGAGTTGGGGGACTTAGTTCTGTATTTGAAAATGTCGCTATGTTAGAAGGTCAGTTAAGTGTTCAAAAAGGACTTTTTGATACTTTGGAAGGTAATAAACGAGTTGGTCTTACCGATTTCCCTATTGTAGAAGGAAGTGTTCAAGTATATATTAATACTGGAAATTCTGATGATGCTGCTTATGGTGCGTATACACAAGTAGATAGATTATTTTCAGCTTCAGGTGCAACTGATAAGATCTTTCAACTAGTTTATGATGATGATTATGCAGCTACTGTTCTTTTTGGGGATAATGCTTTAGGTATTTCTCCTCCTGCTGGTTCCCAGTTTACTATAAGTTATAGAGTAGGGGGAGGAAGTAGAGGGAATATTGGACTTGGAGATATTAATGTGACTACTAACGGGGTTACTACCGATACATCAGTTGAAATTCCTTACGTTACAGAAAATATTTCTCAGGCTACTGGAGGTTCAGAGGCCGAGACGGCTGAACATGCTAAGAGATATGCTCCTTATACTTTTAAAAGACAAGATAGAGTAGTAACTTTAGAAGACTTCATTGCTATAGGAAATACATTTAGAAGTAAACAAGGAACTATAGGAAAAACTACTGCTGCTGTGAGAGATGCTTTTTCCTCAGGAAATATAATTGATTTATACTGTTTAGAAAAAGCAAACGATCTTCAATTAAAAAAAGCTTCTGCCACTTTTAAGCAAGGTTTGTTAGCAGAGATTGAGCCGAAGAAGATGATAACAGACGAGGTAGTGGTAGTAGATGGTTTAATTAGAACATTAGATCTAGTAATAACTATTCGTATTGACAAAGAGTTAGAACAGCTAGAGAGCCAAATTGAACAAGAAGTTGCTGCTCTTATTGTAGATTTCTTTAATGTTGATAATTCTGTTTTTGGAAAATCTTTTGTAGCATCTGAACTTACTAGAGAAATTTTTAGATTGCCTAATGTACGCTTTGCCACCGTAGATAATTTCCCTGAAGTTACAACTGTAGATTTTAATGAGATTATTCAATTAAATAACTTTACTATTAATACTGTTCTAATTTAATGTCACGAAGATATGTAAAAGCATCTAAGTTTGTTGGTCTTAACAAAGTTAAGGTTGAGACAGTTGCTGTTGTATCAGCTAAAGATAATTTACAAGGTCCAGCGGAATCACAAACGTATTTTAAAAGAAATTACTTAGATGCTATTAGAAAAATTATACCCTCGTTTTATTTTCATGATGAACAGCAGATTAGTGGAACACAGATTTCTTATCCTAATCAATTAATTAATTCGCATGTACTAGCCAATAAGAAACAGTCTACTATTTTTCCTGTTTCCAGTTTAGTAGGTGATACTTATCTCTCTTCTATTAATACTCCTTCAGGTTTTTGTAAATATTTTATAAAACAACAGTCTCCTGCTCAAATTACTGCTGATGATTTTCAACGTAATATTCTTTTTCCATTAGGTAAAAAATATTCTAACTTTTCTACTAGTGGAGAATTTATAAATTATATTAGTGGAACCTTTCTTCCTTCTATCCCTAGTATTCATACAGGACATCATGCGACTGATGATTTAGCTACTTTAACAGCAAGTGCTTATGCGAATGATTCTTCAGGTACTTATAAATATTTAGCTAATAATTTAGGTTGGGTATATTTTCTCAATAGAACTGGCTCTCCTGGGGTGTTTGATCCCTCTACAGGGATGGCTACTCTGATGACTGAAACTTTATGGAAGGGAAAATCTATTGCTTTAGAAGATAGTATTAATGTTTATCAAGAACATTTGTGGCGTAATGAAGCCTACTTTAATGTAACGGAGAAAATTGTTCCTGTTAATTACGTTTCTTCTGTGAATATAAGTGCAGAAGCATGGACGAGCGGAACACAGCTATTAAATAGACTTAAAACTTTAAATCAAGTAGTATATTCTCCTCACTTTTTAGACAGTCCTGATAATAAAGTAGGAGAAACTTTTTCTACTTACTTTACTACGTGTAGTATAGAGCAAGAAGGTACCCTTATTACGGATACTGAAGAGGCTGGACCTCTTTCTAGATTCCTAGAAGCTATGTCGTTCAGTATTGCTGACAGGCTAACTGAACAGGGTGAGATTGGAGTCTTATACGATATCGGTAGATGTCCTGATGAGTTTTTAGAATTACTTGGTGAGCTTATTGGATGGAGAGTAATTGGGGCTGATGTTGATAAGTGGAGAGTACAACTTAGAAATGCTGTAAATATTTATAAGATGAAGGGAACTAAAAAGTCCATTCAATATCTATTAGATACTTTATTTTCAACCGGAGTTTTTAATGTAACTACGAGTAGCAATCTTAGTGAGTTATGGGAATCCTATATTCCAGATTTAATGTATTATGCTTTGGCTACAAGTTCTTCTGCGTTTGTAGATTTTAAAACTTATACCCCCGAACTTGCAAAACAATTTGGGATACTAAGTTATGATCCTTTGGATATGCCAACTAATATTAAATTAGTGGTAGATAAAATTCTATTTGATTTAGTAAGAGAATTTCCAGATAATTTTAGGTTGGGAGGTAATCCTTTTCCTCAAATACAATTAGTAACTTCTGATAATGTTCCATGGCTTGGTCCTTATCATATAACAAGTGGTGCAGTTGAAAATGATTCCCTTCTTCCTACCTCGGGGAAGCGATCTTCAGGCAAGAAGAATATGAGTACTGTGTGGCCTCAGAATGTTATGACAGGAGATCGCACCACACCAGAATCAGAATTTTTAACAATTGTATATGATCCTAATTTTGTATTTTATTATAGAGATAGACCATATTTGATTCCTCCATACGAAAAGAGACAATACTATGCTCAAACTCAAGTGACAACTTCTATGATTGAGCGTATAGGATATTATTTAACCTGTTATGGAGTTGATAAAACTTTTGCTAAGGATGTACAACGGTTTATTACCGAAGAACTTAGTAGTAGGATGGATATAACTAAAATTCTTAATAATTTTTTGATATTTACAACACAGAAGAAATATCCTACTAATTATAATAATATTCTTAGAGATGTAACAAAACAAAGACTTATTGATCCAGTTAGTTTATTAAGCTTGTGGAATGGAAAGTCTTCTCATTTTATGATGACTTTTGATGCTAGTAATTTTGATTGGAGTTCTGAAGCACTTGTTTCAACCTCTAAGTATGCTTTATCTAAAGTTTGGAGAGCAATAGATCAAGTAGCTCCTGCTCATGCTATTGCTAATGTTTTACTAACTGTATCAGATGTATCAGATGCTATGGATGCTATCTCTGATATTGCTTGTAGAGAAGTTAGACCCAATTTCTTTGATTTATGCGAGACTTCTGCGACTCTTATCAGTAATTATGGATCTTGTTGCGTGGATATGGAGGCATTAGCTGTAGCTGCGGGGATTACTCCTAAACGTTTTAAGAGAGGAGATGTAGATAGCTTAGATGATTCTCTTTTATCGGGTACTACTTTTATAGCAGTTCCTCGTAATACTTTACGAAGACGTAATTTTCATAATCTCTTACCTGAAACTAAAATGTTCACTAGGATTGGACATAATAATCCAGGAAGTTTAGAATTATCTTCACCTTATTATTCTTCAAGTTTGGGATTTCTACCTTTAGGGTATATGTTTTCTTCTTTAAAATTTAAAGAAGTGGCTTTACGCCAAAATGATTGGGGATATGGGGTAGGAGAACTTATTGATTTACCTAACCTTCATGATGTATGGGATAAATGCCAAAATCTATCTTCTGGTGATTCCATTTTTGGGTGTGATGTTAGTAATACTTTTGCATCTAGAGCTAAACAAAATATTTCTAGTTCTACTTGTACTACTTATGGAAGGCGCGGTCAGTTATCTGAAATTATATATACAATGAATAAGGTACATGATCAAGAGAAGTATTTACAAGCTAGTTCTATGGTATCAGGTTATATAGATAAAGATGGTTATATTAATCCTTTGTGGCCTGTAAGTAGTAATCTTATTTCTCCTGTTAATTTTAGTGCTTGGTATAGTGAACATGCTGAATATGGAGGTTTAAATGTTCCTAGATCCATAGGTAACAATCTTATTAATAAAGAAAGTGCGAATAAAACCTTAAATTATTATGAACATTTTATTTTTGGACAAAAAGTAAATAAACTTTATAATGACTATGCTAATTCAAGTACTTATAATGGTCATGGAACTGCTAATAATTATAACTTATTAGGAGGACCTAATATTTTTAGCCATACCTACGGTCCTTTTATTTATAATTTTGATTTTAATATAGATGGAAGTGCTTTAGAAACTAGTGGTTATTTAGCAGCTAGTTCTTTTATATCTGAAGTAGACCTTTCTTACTATGGAGGGAGTGGGGTATTAAGTCCTTCAGGAGCAAGCGCATCCATTTATGAAGTTGGAACTTATGCAGCTTCAGATGCGTCAGATGTTTTCTTAGCTAGACCTGAGTTTAGAAATAATAAATTAGTAAGTGCTATTGAATTGGTAGACACTTCAGTTCCTTACACTTTTTCAGCTCATCCAATTTTTAGTATTTTTGATTTGTCTAGAGATGATCAAACCAAATATTCTTATAATAAATATTTAATTAATAATCAAATTATTAAGTATCATCGGTCTGAAAGTACAGATCTATTCCCTAGAATACAAATTAAAATTGATAATTCAGATACCGCTAATTTGGCTAGAAACTTTTTAGAACCAGACCATGAGTATGAAATAAGAGTAAAAGCTCATAATTTAGATGTTAGCTCTACAGATATTGGTGGATTAACTTTAGGATTATGGGTTCATACAGGACCAGAAGATAATAAGGTATGGACTTATAGAGCACGGGAAAGGTCCTCTGGAAAAAATTTAGAAAATTGGGTGCAGCAAAGTCTTGTTGATTTATCAGGATCTAATGGAATTAATGAAAGTAACAGATTTATTCAATCGCAGTCTTTTAAGAGGGGGAATTTAGAAAGTCTTATTGGGTCTGGAGAAGGGTTACATAAGCCACAATATCAGGAGATACATGATTATCGTTGTTGGGAACCTCTTACAAAAACAGTTTTACTGGGGGCTAATCCTAAAGCCATTGCTAATGTAGGAGAAAATAGCAAAGAAGAACTAGTATTCAAGTTGTCTACAAAAAATAATAAAGCTACTAAACCTACGGCTAAGTATAGAGAACAGTTTGGAAAAGTTCATAGACTAAATCAAAAATATGTATTAGAATTATTTGTAGTTAGAGGACATGCTACAAAGTTTGTAGTTTTTGAAGATGTAACTATAAAGGATATTACAGACTATAATAAAGCTGTAATTCCAAGTCAATACGGGGATATTCAACTAGATGTACAAAATCTTAAAGCAGTTTTTCGTTATTTTAAAAGTTTAAGTACAGGGGTAGCAAGTAGAAATGCCACAGGGACTTCGTCTGTGATGGAAATAAGCGGAGGTGGTAGATTAAATTACCGATCTAACACAGCCATGTATCCCAACACAAGAGGGGCTAACTATGGAGATTTGTCTTACTTAAATATTGTAGAGGGTTAGTTATGAAAGGAAAAGTAGAAGTATTAGCTATTTTAGATGATGGACGAGAAAAACTTCTTTATGAAGATTCTAATCTCATTGTCAATTTAGCTGGTCAAACTATTGTGGATATGCTTACTACTCCATCAGCTACTTTAGGGATTGTACCTGATTTAATGGATACTTCAAATTGGGTTGTTCAAGCTATCTCCTTTGGAAAGGACCCATCAGCATATTACGGGAATGCACATCAAATGCCATCACGTAGGAATCTTTTACAATACTCTACTCCTTCTGATATTACATTAAATGGGGTAAGTGGAGATTCTGGTATAGTTGTTTCTTCTGTTCCGACAGTAACTCCTCCTTCTCCATATCAAGATATTCCATCCTCTATAGCGCATGTTATAATTGTGGGAGATACAATTATAACCTCTAATCCATCTCTTAGCTGCAACCTTACTGTAGATACACCTGGTTGCCTTCTTTCAACTAGTGCAGGGCAGAATAATTGGTACTGTTTTTCTGTGTATATTAAAGCACCCGTCCCAGGATATCCCGTTTGGCATCATCCGTATGCTACCCCTCTTGTAAGTCATCAAACAAAGATACAAATTGAGGGCGATGGTTATTATCAAAATTCTATACTTGGAAATGATGATGGTGGATGGGGAAAAAGTAGAACTTTTACTGATGTAGACCTTGCTTTCCCTGGTTATAGTACTCCTAGTAGCATAAGTATTGGATACACAACGGACAAGAGGTACACCTCTCAAGGAGCGGCAGGAGCGTCTGAGGACCCTTCTGCGGCTGGCTACAGCATCAACGAGTGGGATGCTAATAATGGAGTAATCGACGCAGGAGACGACTGGTATAGGGTCTATGGCTCCGTTCTAGCTCCTGTATCTGCTACTAGTTCTATTCAATGTATGGTGCAGGCCGTAAAATGGGGCGGCATTGAATCTGCGCCTATTTCAGGGGCTGTTTATACTTATGGATGGCAATTAGAGAGTGGAAGATGGCCTACTGATCTACAGTTTAATAATGCTTTCTCGGCCACTAATTGGGATATGTCAGGTAGTGTTTTAAATAGAGAAGCTACTATTCCTTTTTATAATGTTAGCGGTATTGTGCGTGTTTCGGGAACACCCTTAGGATGGCACTCACCAATTCTGCCTGTAAGTTCTTATACTCCCACTAATAGTTTAGACAAGTATCCTGATCCCTTAGATTATCATTTAGTTACAACTAATCAACAAGGACAACTTGTAAGTACAGAGGGAGAGTTTGGTATTTCTTCTATTGTTTCTGGATTTAACATGGGGCAAAATCTTAATTTGATCCCTTA
>Ga0209434_1000534_pt1 | contig 18122 bp, 13 predicted proteins | sample ETNvirnome_2_300_FD_184068 | JGI IMG/M metagenome (GOLD analysis project Ga0209434, IMG submission 184068) | Marine viral communities from the Pacific Ocean - ETNP_2_300 (SPAdes) (version 2) | ecosystem: Environmental > Aquatic > Marine > Oceanic | place: Pacific Ocean | collected 2013-06-22
GAGGCCAGCAGCAACGACTCCAACGGTTACCAGTGTCTCCAGTCTACCAAACCAGCGCTGTGTTCCTGGTCTTTCAAGGAATGGGGGTGGTTTAGATTCTTCTTCAAGTTTCTTTTTGTACCATTCACGCTCCATTTCCAGCTCGTTGGTTTTAATGGAGTATTGGCTAGAGATAGCTTTTGCCCATTTTTCAGTTTGGAGCAAATCGGAAAATTGAGAGAGGGGCACAGCCACCGAGGAACAACTCGCAATCCCAGACGGAGAGAGAAGCGGGGAAGGCAGTGGCTGGCCCCTGTTTATCGAGTAGACTTTTGCACACTCACCTTCTACGGGAGTTGGTGGTTCTGGTCTTGCAATCGGGTCCAATGCCAAGGCCGTACCAAGGAAAAGGATGATCATCATCGTCGTTTCCTGGCATTCCCAAGATCAGCAAGATCGTCAGCAGGACTACTGCCAGTAGTGGCGGATCGAATTCGATCTAGTTCTTCCTGAAGGGACTCTTGAACATTGTCCATTCCAGCTTCAGCAGCAGTATTCTTTTTAGGCTCAGTTTTTTTGCGTTTCGAAAACTTCGATTTTCCAAGAAACGCTAGAAGAGTTCCAATCCCAAGAACTGAAATAATTGTGATGATTTCATTGATGAAACTACTCATGAACAGACCAATTTTACAATCACGTCGTTAGTCGTACTGCTTGTGTTTCCGACTGTAGCGGAAGTTGGGCACCAAATTGAAACTCCAGCTACATAGGGATATCCGCCAGGAATAGCATACGATGTCTTCTTGTATGCCCTACAATACAACATCATGTGTGGCGTTCCAGTGCCGTTTGCAGTTATCGTGCCAGGGCTTGCGCTAGCGTTGTCCCTGATTTTCAAATAGACCGCAGACGAGTTCGCAGTGTTGTCAATTTGAGCAAGATAAATGCGACCGCTCGTTGCGCTTGTGACATTGTTGTTTGGGTTTCCGCCAGAAATCGAAATATCGACTACAAGCTTACCGCCCAACGCTGAGATTGTTGATGTGGTTGAAGATGCCATTGGTTACCTCAACTACAAACAAGGGTGACGGCCACAGTGCTACCAGATGGTGCTGTTGTGTCTGTTGGACTTTGGTTCAATGTTGACGCAAAGCTCAATGTCGTAAAATCCAAACCACCTGGAATCTCATAGACTGTTGTTGCGCTTCCAGCGACCGGAAGAACCAAAATCGGTAGTGTCGTACCTAACGCTGGTGTCTCATCATCAAAAATCTTAACGTAGGCGATGCTTGATGAACCATTGACCATCTTGACCGTAAACAGCTTGCCAGGTGCGGTTGACACATTGGAGTTCAAGCTGTTGGTCGATGCTGTTTCGTGAATGATCTTGTAGTCAAGAGCATCATCAAAATTGGTAGCGGAGAGTGACATTGTGCGTGCTTACTTCCGCCGTGGTTTGAGGTTCTGCTGCAAAATCTTGTCATCAAGGTCTGCATCTGGAAGTGGTTTACCAACTGAAGCTGGTTTTCTGTACCCCAATCTCGATGGTGCAGCATCTGTAGTCTTAGGCGGGATTTTTCCACCGGCAAGCGTTGTCGTTCCAGTCTGGGTTTGTGAAGGGTACGGAATACCAGCCCTTTGAAACGTAGCAACAATGTCGTCTTCTGATGCGCCTGCTGCACGCATTCGCCCAGCAACAGCTGTAGGGTTGTCGCGCATTTGCGTACGCGCTTGTTGAACCTGTTGTTCATAATGCGCCTGAACTTGCGCATCAGTCATCTTTGACGTGTCCATGACGGTCTCCTATCTCTTGAAAGCAGACATGGCCTTCTCAGCCGAGTCGCCTGCGATGTAGGCAAGGCCCAGGTAGAGCCATTGAGTCGAGTCCAGCATCCCAGTAGCAAGCAAGCCAGTGCCAAGAGCAAGAACTGTGATGCGGCGCCAAGACATTCGGCTCTGCGAATGAAACAGCGATGTGATGATATTCTTCATTATCCAATCCTATACGGGTAAATAAACGTCTGTAGCAACACCGGTAAGATTCATAATGTTGCTACCGCCAGTTGGGAATCGAAGGTTCGTGTTGGAGCCGCCGTCCTGAACGCCAGCTTGCCTTAGCAACACCGTTAATGGTGCTGATGCTTCCTGCTGCTACGCCATTCATGGAGGAAATGTCTGCCATTAAGCAATCACACTGTTTGTGGCTGATGGGTTGAAGAAGATGACACCGCTTGTATCAGTTCCGTACCCGACCACTCTTACGAAGTCGCCGCTTGCAGACGGTGCTGTAAAATCAATCTCGCTGGGTGCTTCTGACACGTAGCAAGGAAGCCCTTCGTTCCAAGTTCCTTCAGTGTAGCTGTTGAGTTTGAAGAAGCCGCGAATCAAAAGACCATCGCTAACAGAAGCACCCAAGGCGATACCAAGAAGCTGTGTGCCACCTGTTGCAACTGCATCGGCATCGGCGTACATCCATTTCCCATCAGTATGGAGGTACATCAGTCGGCCCGCAGCAAGGGTGTCAGACGCATCCTCTGCGCCAAATGTCACAATGTCACCGACACCAGCGTCGTTGGCCAGATCAGCAGTACCGCCCCAGTAGATGTTCGTCCCTTCTGGGGTCATCGACACTGCGGGCACAAAAGTCTGCACGGAAGAGCCGCTAACGCCTGGAACAGGTACCTGGAACAGTAGATTGCCCGGATCACCCACGCCCGTACCGGCACCAGACTTAAACGTGAAGTCCTTGCCGTTAGAGTTTGCACCACCCACAGCATCAATACCGATTGTGCTATTACGCTTACCGAAAGAGAACTCGTTCGACCCAAGGAATGAGCCCTGCCGAGTGATGGTCCCCTCCTCTGTTAGGTAAAAGTCCATCTTGGCGTTCTGGGTGCTCGCTGTGTTGGTCATCGACTCAAGTTTCTTGACTCGGATAGAGCCCGAGTCAACCGCAGCACCGCTCGTATCCTCTAAATCGAAACGAACAGTCACTGACCCGCTATTATCAGCCGTGGCATCCTCGTTCTTTAGGACAAGTGCCGTGTATTCACCGTTTGTCTCGCCGGTACAAGTAAGCAGTCCTTCTGCCTGCATGGCACCCGCGAATGTCGCCTTTTTATTGCTGTCCAGTTTCAGGACATTCGTTTGCGAGGCGTTGCCGTCTGTGGTGTAGAAATACAGAGCCGCCCCATTCTCAGAAGCAGACCATGCTGCGTCCGTCATGGCTTCGATTCGCGCCCCAACTGTCTGGCTACCGCCCGCATCCTCCGCTCCGCTGAACTCGATGACTCCGAGCCGATGGCTATCGCCCATGGCTACGCCATCATCAGCAGAAAGACGCAATGCTCCACCAGTATTGGCACTACTGGTTGTGGTGTCTTGGATGTCCAACTGAACGCCTGGACTCGTTGTCCCAATCCCGACCTTGCCAACGTTGGCCACCTCAGTGACAACCATAGCCGCAGGCCCAGACGTTCCTGCGCCGATGTGAATCTTGCTATTGTTGTCGTCAGCCCGAACAACCAAGTCGCCCTGTGCCGTGCCGGTGAAGAATGTATCGGTGGCTCCAGAACACCCAAGAGTAGCCTTGTTGGCGTTCGTTCCCATCGAAATCTTGCTGTACTGCGCTGCATTCCCAGAGCGGACAACGATAGTGCCGGTAGCGTCGTTACCAGATGTTGCGGTGATGCCGCCAGACACGTCGAGCGTGGTCGATGGTTCCGTCGTACCTACACCGACCCGATTGTTGTCCACATCAATGGATAGTGTTCCACTATCTACTTCGAGGTCGTCTGCATTGACGACGTTTGCTGTGACGCTGCCGAACTGGATTTTCGGGTATTGTAGGCCCATCGTTTTACTCCGAAGCGAAGATTAGTTCAGCAGTCCCATCATTGTCTGAATCAGAGACAAACCCAGGCTTAAGATAAAGCCGGTAGTCGCTGTCCGCCCACATGGGGATCGAGGTTACATAAGTATCGTGAGTGGGAGTTGCTACCGCAGTGGAAGTTCCCAACAGCAACTCATCCCCAGTGAGGGTCGTGAACCCAGAGGCGTTGCCAATGCTGATCGTGTAGGTTGCAGCAGAACCACCCGTCCGATTGAACTGAAGACTCACAAGGTTCCAGACTCGTTGCCCCAGGGCTGATGGAAACTGGATGGTCGTCTCCTGGCTCGAAGCGATGTTTGTATACGTCACCTTTGTCTGGAAGAAAGTAGGCTTTCCTTTCTTAGCACTTACCTGGTAGGAAACTGTTTCAGCCATGATGACTCCTAATACCGTCCTTGCGGGGCAATCAAAACGTTAAGGTCATCTCCTTTCCCAGAAATGACAATACCAATTTGAACACCTGTTTTTAGTTTCTTCAGAGTCCATTTTCCTTTCTTACCAAGGAAGACGGGATCTCCAGCTTTTGCTTTTTCTGCAAGAGGAATAATCATATACTGGCAGAATCGCCCATTTCCACCTGACCTTATAGAAGTCAGGGCTGTTAGAAGAAGGCCCTTACTCCTGTGTTGGCAGTCTGCCCGAGAGACAATTGGCCCATTATGTGCCCCGGAGATGCACACTACATCTCCTTTTTTAATATCCTCGGAAGCCAGTGCCCGAACAGCGCCGACTCGGCTATCCATGCGATTAAGTAGTTCAACTCTTGCAGCCATTTAGAACCTCTGAATACCCTGCCAAAGATACTTCTTTGGGCCTGTTTATGTCAAGGACACCCATCACTTATAGACCTTGTGTGGATCCTCAAAAATCTTGTTCCTATTCTCTCTATCCTGCTTTTCCTTCTCTTCCTGTTGTCTAAGGATTTCTTCTGCCCGTCGAATGGTCCCCTTTTTCAGGTATCCGTACTCCACTTTTGGATCTATGGGTTGTTTCTTCCCAAAAGTTACTTGAGAAGCAAACTCCATTGATCCCTTCAACCAAAGCGGCAGTGACCCGGAGAGTCCAGTATTCTGGTATTCACGCACGGCTGCCTGCATCTCTGGATTATCATAGTACGCTGCGTCTAAGAGCACGGGGAGACCTGTACCCAGTCCTGGGATAAGACTGAACATAAAAGCAGGAAGGGGGTCCGCCACCATATATCCATGTTCCTTATGGGGCCGAATGTTTGGATCTCCAAGGAGCGCTTCCGCTGCTACTCCACCCATTATACCGTATTTCAGAGCCGAACCACCCTTCATGAGTTGGGTTCCTCTCCCAGTTTTATACCCATAAGCCGCACCAAGGATAGCCCCAATGGCTCCTGGGTCCATGTACTCTTCTGACCCCCAAACGGGCTGTCCAATGAATTTCATAGCTGCGGCTGTTCCAGGGGAAATTCGTACACCCGAACTATTCAATGTGCCAAAACCCCCTGTTTCAAAGCCCAATTGGTCAACTACGCTTTCAATAGGCTCCCACATGTGGGGATAGAGCATACTACCAGCATGTCCCGCAGTAGGAACCCAAGCACCTGGGGTTGCTCTCCAATTATCAGCTATGGGGAGATCCCAGTTGTCATCTGCAATAGACTTGACGCTTGATGCCACTGCCCCAAGTATAGACCCATACATCTCGCCAATATCTAAACTCGTGCTGGGTGGCCCCATCAGAGCATTATGCGAGTAGACACGGCCCCGAATTCTCTGGTAGTGGTTCATCCGATCAAAATCATTCCGCCGAAGCATGAGTGTGGCGCGGTTTGCTGCCCAACCAGGGCGGAGGTAACGAGCCCCATGGTTCCAGTGGGCATCGTCCTCAGAAAAACCATCATGGTTTACAGGGTCAATTATGTCATGGTATTGGTGCATGAGAGCGTAGTTGTTGTACGCTCTTTTCAGCCCAGTTTGGCCTGACATGATCCGTTTGATTGTTGCATCGCCGGGTCGAGTGATGGGGTCTGTGACCTCTCGCCACATCTGCTTTGTGCCCAGTTTCCAGAATCGGTAGAAAGGAGAGATTTTTCCAATCGTATTCATCTCCCAGTATCCAACTGCATTTTTCCAGTCGTAGAGAGCATTTCGGGTAAGCCGTGCTGCATTTTTGGGGGAGTGGCCCCGCCGAATCATGTCAATGAAGAAGTTGAATCGTTGGCGTTGCTGGACATAAGAAGCAAAAGAAGAGATTCCATGGCGGGCTTCATTTGCATAGTTCAGCAGCCGCCAGTCATCTGGTACGACACGGTGCCATGAACGTAGAAGCTCTTCTTGGACCATGACATCGCCCAAGCCCTCTTCCCAGAACATCTTTTGTAGAGTCTCAAAGTTAGCATCGAGCCCTTCAGTCGTTCGAAGAACTCCCTTTTCTCCCCGCCAGATTCGATTGGCTACAGGGTTGAGAAGAGCGTTCCACGCACTGCCCAGGGTCTTCTCTTCTCCACCCATCCGACTCGCCATCTCGGCGTGCCGCTTTTTTAGAAAAGAGCCAATCCCTGGCATACCTTCCAAGGTATTTAGACTAACTGTGTGGACCAATTGACCACTGGTACGAGCCGCAGCCCCAACACCTTGGCCCACCAGTATCTGAGAAAAGTCACCCCAGAAGTTATTCCAAAAATACTTGGGGCGAGGGACAAAGAGTCCAGTAACAACCGATGTTTTCCATAGCGAGAAAGCATCCCATTGGGCCCCCGCCATCAACAGGGTCTCAGGTGTCCGTGCTTTCACGTAGGTCTCAGCAAGATCCTTTGTGACACGGGGCATTGCAGCATCTATCCTGTGCTGCAACACCTTGGGCATGTAGATTTCTTGGTCACCAACCTTCCCCGTGATGACGGGTTCCAGGCTCATTTCTACGTGCCTACGCCCAGCGATTGGGACCTTGACGCTTCGGCTTGTGAAAGGGATCCCCATTCGGTTGAGAGCAGCCAAGAGATTCTGTGGGTTCTTGATTGAATTGGGGCGGTGGTCCATCCACCGAACGAGGTCATTCGCTGTCTCTGGAGAGAACATTCCGCCGATAGCTCGTCGCATCAGCCGATTGGCTCGGTATTGGATTGCTCCATGGCCCATGGCATAGGTGATCATCTGGAGAGCTTTAGCTGTGTTTGTAGATGGTCCGAAACCCAGTGTGTTTGACGTGATGCTCTGGAGGTCTTTCAGGAAGTTTTGCAGGTGAGCATTCTTCTTTAGAGCGTTGTAGGCCATGTTGTAAGCAATCGCTGCTTGGCCTTGCGACATTCCACCCCACTGCGCCCCTTCAGGGAGGTAGGCGCGAGAGACTGCACGGAGAGGAAGGCCCTTCTCTGTTTCAACTGCCCGTAGCTGTTCTCCATACTCATCTTCGAGGATTTTCCTGACCGAAGGCGCGTCAGCCTCTTTCATACCGCCCTTAATCATCACTGCAAGACGAGCTTCCGCTTTATGCACCAGGGTTGCATAAGTCTGGACTCTGGGATCAGCAAGACACTGGTTTCGAAACTGTTCCCAAATACTCTCAGACCCAGTGTTGAAGTGGCTCCCTCGGGTCTTGAAAATGGGGATACTTTCTCGGGCATTCAAGTACCATTCAAGCTGCCTCTCAGTCGATAGTGCAATCTCTGCCTGCGATAGACCCTGTTTCCGCGCCATCTTATCAAGAAGCCGAGCCATTGCTTCCATTTCATCACGAAGCTGATCGTGAGAATGCTCCACCATTTTCTCTACTTGGACAAGAGATTCCGACATCTCGCCCAAGGAGTAGCGAACTGGGTCTCCCCAATCTTTCAGCAGCCGACGAACAGTTCCCGTAAACCATTCTGCCAGTGGGTATGAGCGTGGGTCATACCATGCACCACGAAGGCCCCACCGCAAGTCAGGATCCCATGCTGCCCGCTCCAAAGCTTTTACGGTAGTGAGCGCCTGTCCCACCTTCCCCGTCTCTTTCTTTGCCCAAGAGAGAGAAACTGGAAGCTGCTGCTGAAGTTTTTCAACTTGGTCGAGGGTTAATCGAACACGCACTCTCCCCTTCTGGCCCGCTTCCACGATACGGTTGGCAAGCACGATTCCCTCACCACCATGTTCCAGAGCCCGGTCAAACGCTTCTCGACCAAATTTGTTTGTGATGGCTGTGTTGAAATTGATTGTGTTGATGAGGCGGCTACCATCCGGATCACGAGAAATTGTGCTCATATTCAGGATGTCTTCGAACTTTTCTTGGGGGTCTCTTAGTGGAGGCTCAGTCTTTAGGCCCAGTTCAATACGTTCCGAGATGCCACGTGCAATCCTCCGCACTGAATCAAGGTCGTACTGCTTCCAGAACGCCTCCATATTGGACTCGACCATCTTCTCTACTTGGACAACGGGCTCTCCGATGGCTTCAACATCAGGGTTCGGAGAACGCCGTGTGTACTCGGTTTTCAGGTCTCCAACACGCTGCTCAGCACGCTTAATCATGCGTTCCCAGCCCGAGCGTTCGCTTGTTGCCCGCTCAAGAACTTTCGGATTGATTTCCCCTCTTAGGATCCTTGCCTCCGTTAGAGCCATGGAGTTGAGGGAGATACCTGAAGCAATCTCGTCCAACTCTCTCATTGCCTTCGCATAGGGGATGAAGTTCCGTTGGGTATCCGCAGCCGCATGTTCCCAAGCACGCTCAAATGCATCCCTTCTGTCTTGGAGGCGGCTTATTTCTTTTCGGTCAGCGCCCGCCCGAATGGCGTCGTCTACCTCTTTTGTTGCTCTATCAAAACGGCTCCGAGCCTTGGTCTCTTCCGTGAAGAGCTTCTGGTGTTTCTTAAAAGACTTTTCATTACTTACGAAGACTTTTTGCCAACGCTTCTTGAGCTTGTTGTTGTCTCGTTCAAGCCTTTCAATCCGCTCTCTATAGGAGACTTCTTCCCCATAGGAAGCCCCACCCTCTTCATAGTTGGTTGTCTTTTTCCCTTTCCAAGCACGGAACTCTCGCTTCAGTGCTTGTAGTTCAGCATAGGCGCTGTGATATTCCCGTAGAAGGGCGTCAGATTGTTCCTCCAATGCCTTCCTTGCTTGGGGGGAGAGGTCTTGGGGAGAAACAACCGTGCGACGAATGTCCACTGCGCGTGCTCCGACCATCTCTTGAGAGGTTCGCCAGAGCCCAGGGTCTCCCAGAATACGGGAGACATCATCTACGCCCGCTGGAACATATTTAGTCTGTGACCAAAAAGTCTTCCGAGCAGTGGCTTCTTCCGTCTTGGCGATAGCAAGCCTGTCTTCCAGCGCCCGGATGTGTCCCAGCAGGCCCTCCGAACGCTCAACAATGTGGGGAGGAATGTCCAATTTGTTCTCTCGGAGATACCGAATCTGGTCTTCCACAGGAATAAGATTCTGATTCGATGCACGAAGTTCTTCTTCGATATCGATTCTTGTTTGGGCCTTTTCTGCCCAGGGGGTTTCATAGTGCTCGTCTGGAGGTCGTGCTGCTTTGCCCTCTCCCGCCGCTTGTCTCTTTACAAGTGTGTCCGGGACCAATCTCCGCTTCCGTTTGAAGTCAAGGAGTGGGGACACTGTTGTAAAGGCATCCGTAGTAACGATGCTGCGCGCAGCCTGGATGTCTTCTGGCTCTACAGGAACCCAGACCCCATCTTCCCCACTGCCCAATCGCATGAAAAGACGGGTTTCCCCATTTCCAACATCGGCGCGGTAGACATCCCCAGCAACAGTAGTTTCACTGATCTGATTGCCCAGGCTATCTACGCCATCATCGTACTCTTTTGTGGCCCTCTCCATAGCCCGTTCTCTTGCAGCATTGCTACGAAACCATTCTTCATTGCGTAGATGGGGCTCTCCCGTCCGCTTAATAGCTTGTTCTTTGCCCAAGATGTCTTGTGCGCGATTCTCAATCCATTCTTCTCTGTGGTATGGGTCCAGGAGCTTACGTCCTGGTAGAATGGGTGGGCTTGCTTCTACTCCAGCAGTACGCGCATCATCGTGTGCCCTCTCAAGAGCCTCATCCAACCCTGATTCGATGTGCCGCAGGTGTGCTCTCAATGGCGCGCGGATATCTCCCTCGGCGCGGCGCTCCATTCGAAGCATCTTGCCCAGGCGTTGGTCAAACTTGTCAATCTCATCTAAGAGTTGAGAAGAACTTAGGTCGTGGTTGTCTGCAAGTTCCCGCAGACGCTTTGCGTGCTTCAAGCGAACCGTTTTTAGTCCTGTGATACGGCGTGTTCCCTGGATTCCAAGGTGCAATGCTCCCGTAACAACATCTGCACCCAAGATGGGGGTAAGCTCAGACGCAAAACCTGCAATCTGCATCGTGGCTCTAAGGGCGTGCTCAGCCCCCGGATCCAACTCAAGCTCAGTTGCCAAGAGTTCGCCCAAATGGTCGTATGTCATCATCAGCATCTCACCATTTCGGAGGTGCTGAATCATTCGGTAAGTCTTCAGGCTGTCGCCTGTTTCTCCAGCAAAGATGGTCGCCACATCTGCCAACATCTTAGCTGCGCCAAGAGCACCCTTCGCCTGCCGAACCGAGTCGGCTGTTCGCCAGTCAATATACTCTAAGACATTCGCGGAAAGGAGCCTTGCGAGCCCTGCTCCTTCCCCGTCTTCTCCACCCGCAGCTTGTGCCCAGTCTGCGAGGTGTGGAAACCCAGAATACTTTTCGATGTCGCTGTAGGTAACAGCATTGATGAAGTCTTCTGGAGAGAACTTAACTCCAAGGATTTCTGACTCTTCGACGCCCTCTGCCTCCAACCCTCTGCCCAACACACTATCTTCGTATGTCCGGATAGCAGAGCCCAGCCAAGTAGTTCCAGCCCAAGAGGTCAGAGAATCCCACATGCTCCGAGTGGCCCACATCTTGGCGGGTTCATGGCTCCCAGTAAGAGCCCGTCTTGGGGCCATCGCTGCCAGGACGGGCATGACCAAAGTAGAGGCAGCCACCGGCATGAATGGGCCAGCGTATGTCTTTACCTTCTTGTGGGTGTCGTAAATCCATTTATTTGTCTGGTCAGGATCCAGATCGACAATGGGAATACCGCCCTTATCTGCACTAAGAATGAGAGCCTTGTCATGCTGCCAGCGCTTAGTCGCGATGTCCAGGACCTCATCCATCCTTCCGAAACCGGGCTTTCCAGGTTCAAAAACCTCAGTTGGGAGGTGTTCCTCCCCAAACACTTCTTTCGTAGCTTCAGTGATGTACTGAGGCATCAGCTTATCTTCGAGCTTATTGAGATGTAGGCTCCCGTTCCCATCGAGAACCCCGTACATAGCTTCCATCGAGAGAGAGTCGAATGCCCGGCTTAGGGGCCTTTCGACCTCGATTTCGCCTACCTTATCTCCAGGCTTTCTTGCTGCGGCCTCATTGAAAGCATTAGTAAGATGAACAATAGTCCAAGCCCCTCGATCAAAAGCAGCTTTCTCTTGCGCTTCGACTTCTGTTTCAAACCGATTGTGAGACTCGCGCTCAAGCACACTTATCCGTTCAGAACCCCTCATCTGTTCGAGGACTTCCGGTGAGTACATCAGGTCGTATACAGGCTCTTTTTCCAGAGCAGATTGAATCTGCCCTGCAATCAACCCTTCTTTCCCTGATGGGCCAAGCAAAGGAGGGACAATGGGCTGAAGCCTTCTTTTTCCTGTAGCTGCATAAATCGCTGCTTCTTCTGGGATATTGTTCTTTCGAGCATAGTCTGATGCTGCAAGAGAATTTAGCTGCTTTTTCCCGTAGTTATCTCGGATGAACCGATACTCATCAACGTTCAGTGAATCAAAACCCTGTTCATAAACCTTGTTCTTGATGCGCTCTGACTCTTCTTCTCGTTCCCGAAAAGGACCAATCAATCCTTCCCAAGCCTCTCGGGCTTTCTTTGGAAGCTCAGCCACCATCTCCGTTCGGCCCCAAGGGGTCGCCCAACGGTTCTCAGAAGCCCACTCTGTCACTCGATCCGAGAGAGGGAGTGCAGCCTTCCTCTGCTTTTCCCTATGTTCTTCAATAGGAAGAAGTTTACCCGTCTTCTCAATTCGAACAGTTTCACGAAGTGGTTTCGGTTCTGGGAGAAGAGAGATTTCAGGCTCAATAATCTCTTCCCATACATCTGCTTCCGCGTCATACCGATATGGTTTCGACGGGTCCAGGTCGTCAGGCAGCTTTGGAAGGTTATCCGCCATCTACTGTGAGTTCCCCACAGACGCGATTCGTTTTCTTTCTAGGACATGTTCGATTGCTGCCATCTGCTTCTTCTTCATTTCGTCTCGGTGTCGCTGGTCCTGTTCTGCTTTAGCAGCCGCCTCTTTAGCAGCCGCTTGGGACTCAGCGGTAGGCGGGGGGGGTTCTTCTGGAGGGGGATCAAAGACTCCTTCTCCCAAGAGCATTTCCTGACCTTCCTGCTCTGCCTCTCCTGGCCTCCCACCATGCTTTTCTCTTAGTGCTTTTAGCACAGCAGCATTTTTTTGTTGTTCTGGGGTTCCTCCCGTCTCTTCGATGGGAGCTTCCGTGCGAATCAGAGGCTCAGTCTCTCCTGTTTCCTCGTATCGTTTCGGGTCTGCGCCACCTTCTGAAGTGGGCGCTTCTGGGATTTCCAGGGGGAGTGCATGTGGTGGTTGCCCTGGATATATTCGTTGGGAGTAGAGAGGAAAAGTCGGGATGTTCCCGGACTCAGGTGAGACATACTCAGCAGGGACATCTGGTCCTCCATCTTCTTCCAATGTCGAAGGGGAGATTGGCATTTCCGTGCTGACTTCCTCAACACCTTCTATGGCGAGAAGCTTTTCAAAAGACGGGTACTTTCCAATTGGGCTTCGATCGGTTTTAGCACCATCGTAGAGTGAAACTTTTCCTTCCGCGTTTTGAACAGCCCAGTGTTCCTTTCCTTCAATGGAAAGTTTCTTGATGTTACTTGGAAGGGCTCCGGGAGGTAGCCCAGTTGCCCTTTGAGCGTCTGAGCCTTCTTGGATCATCTTTTCAGCGGTCGTTGGTGCCTTGATGGACTCGCCCTCCGTCTCTGGCTGGGTGTCTGCGACTCCGCCTGAGCCTCCGACAATCCATGCAGCGCGATTGCCTGGAAGCTTTTCCGCCCCACGAAGCTGGCGTCGAGAGTGGTGCCTTCCCCACTTCTCCCCAATCTGAGCCTTTAAGACTTGAAGGGGAGAATGCCCATAGGGGTCGTCAAGGACGGCCTCGCGCATGGCATTGCGGCTTTCAATCTTGTCTTGTCGCGTGTTGTATCGATGTTGTTGGAGAAAGTATTTGAGAGCAACACCCTTGTCGGTGATCCCAATGTTCTTCATTCCTTGAAGGAAGGTTGGATCCTCAAAAAGGTCATCTCTCAGTTGTATGACTTCTGGAGGTGGATTGGGGTCATCCATTTGTTCGATCATCTCAAGAAGCTTCTCTTTTGATGTCGCAGTGACGTCTTCTCCGGGAGCGTCGACTGGAGAGGTCGTTTTAATTCCCCCACCAGTTGGGACTACCCCAGGAGCCTCTGCTGGTGCAGGGGCAGCAGTGGCTTCCGGGGCAGCCGCTTCAGCCACCGGAGTAGGGGATACTTCGGCGGCTCCGGGGGAGGGTACCGGTGCAGTAGGTGTGACAGTGGCCGGGGTGGATACCCCTGCCTGGATAAGAAGCTGTTCTTGCGCAGCCTGGTCTGCTGAGGTTGTTGGTCCTTTCCGGACACTTACAGTTGTCCCAACGGGGATTTTACTCTGCTTCCATCCCCTTTGAAGTGCATCATACGCCCATGCTGAAGCTGGGTGCATCGATTCTCGCATGTCGATGCCTTGAAGGGCTTCTATATCCCCCTGAATCAACTCTTGCTGTTCCAGGTCCGTCTGCTGCATACCTTGCTTGGCTTCGTAGGCTCTTACGATCCCTGGAAGGAGCCCTTCAATCTGGTCTTGTGAGATTAATTGTCCGCCTTGCGCGTCCTCGCCAATAACAAGCCGCATGACGGGAGAAAGTTGCCCGCCTCCGGGGGTTTCGGGAGAGACCCCAAAATTCTCGTAGACGTCAAAACCAGTCTGGTTCTTCAAGGATTCCAGAAAAAGCGCTCGTTCTCCTGGGTTTACAAAGTAGGTCAAGTCCTCTCGGAGATAGGTGAAGAAATCTTGCCCACGATCTACCTTCCCCCCATGAGTCCGCGTAGTTACCGGAATTCCGCTTGTGTTGACCATTCCTACGCCTGGAAGGTATATGACGCCCCCTTGCTGAAAGGTGGGCTCTCGTACTTGGGTGGGATCCGTTTGCGTATAAGTCTTCACCTTTTGGGCGATCTTCTCATCCCCACTGAGAATCCGGCCCCCAGCACCAAAAATCGGAAGACTTGAGTTTTTCTCGAAACCGTCAGCCGCTTGCTTCGCTTCTGCCTGCTCCAGGCGTTCTGAGTGGAAATTCCATGCCCGACCTCTTTCCGAGTCTGTGAGAGTTGTGCTCGACTTGATGCCTTCTTGCACCAGCGCCAAGAGAGCTTTGTTCTCCTCGGTCTGGTGCTTCTGCATTTGACGAGTCCACTTCATTTCTTCTACTTGAAGATTCACGTCTTTTTGTTCGAGCATACGGAGATAGTTAATGGCCTCCATCCTCATCCGAAGACGGTCTTCTGCTGTCATCCCCAATGGAGAAAGCCCACGGGATCCCCGGCTATAGCCAGTCAGACCAGCGGCAACCGCTCGACCAAACCGCCCTTTTCGGGATCTCTGAAACCGTTCCAACTGAGGGCCAAGTGCTCGGATTGTATCGAGTTTTGAGTTTTCTGCCATTTTGATTTCCTATGTTGCTTCTAAGCCATCTTTGCGGCCATTGATGCCTGCCCAAAACCACCGGCTACTTGGCCCGCCGCGCCTACACTCTGGACGAGGAGACTGGCTGTTTGAGCCCTTCTGGCGGCCTGCGAGTCGGCAGCCCCCGCAGTACGGGCAAAACTTGAATCGATCTGACTCTGAACCTCACCCCGTTTTGCTTGAGCTTTTGCTTCTTCCAAGCTCATAGCTTGCGCGCCCGTTTGGGACATAATCTCGCCGCCAGCCTCCATCGCAGCCTCGATCTTTTCTGGGTCCGAAGCAGCTTCGGGACCGCCTTCGGAGAGGACGGATTGGGCCATAGCACCGGCTTGTCCTGAGCCTGCAAGAAGTGCTCTTTCTTGGGCCTCTTCAGTGGGGCCTCCCATGCCCTTAAGCTTCTTTTGCAGCTTCTCGCGCTTCTTTACATCCTTCATGTCGTCCAGCTTTTTCTGGGCGACTGCGTTTCCCCGATCAGCTTTTCGCCCCAATCGGCGTTTCGTGATTTGTGCGCGTTTTGCTGGCGAGTTCCAAAAAGCCATGTTTCCCCCTAAAGAATAACGTCAGAAGCTAAGGTTCTGGTGTAGCGGTTTCGGTCTTCGTTTTTCGAGATACGAGAAAGCCGTTCACGCCGCCTTCGTCCGCTCGTCGGGTTGTCTCCAATAGGTGCAGGCTGAGTGTTGTCAGAAGGAGTTGTGGTTATCGTAGTGCTGTTTTCCACACCTTCATACTTCATCACGATTGCCTTCATATTTCGAGACCGAATACGAAAAGAGTTCCATTGGTTATGGCACACAATTCGTGCTGAATACCACTTAACATTCTCTCGACTCCCGCCAGTCGAATGGTAGATGTAACTACCCTGCCAAAAGCGGTCCCGGTGGGGCCTGCGTACTACTAAGGAAGCCGCACGATGCCCACCTGCGGTCCATGTAAGACCGTGACTTCCAGGGGGCACAGCTCGACTACCTACAGGGTTGATAGCAACATCATTCCAAACACCATCATCCAGTCGACTGATTTTTAGCGCAAGACATCCTCCTAAAGACGTGGGGGGGAGGTCGTTTGTGGGCATAGAGAAAGTTTCGCCATAGTTCATACTGGTGTTTACTGCCCCGCCAATCTGCCAACTGAAAATAAGCAGGCTGTTCATTCGAACGGGTACAGTGACGGCGCATCCAGGAACATCCAGGAAGTCTTCCCAGTTCTTAGTGCTATCTGTGAACAGGCAATCTGCGTAAGTAAGGTTCCCTGTGAGGCCAGCCATCCGAGCATAGGAAACACAATTGGGTTGAATCTTTCTGTCTGTGATTGAGAGACTGGAATCAAGGTTTGTGCTTCCCAGTCGACCATTTAGAACCTCAAAACTGGTTTGTTCCCCCATTTTTGGTTCGTAGAATGCATCATTGAGGTCTTGTGCAGAAGGGGTTCCTGGGGGAAGCTCGAAAAGATGTGGAATAGCCATAGTTCGCTACCTGTAGTGGAAGCCGCTGGTTGCGAGCTTGCCCTTATTAAATTCAATAATATTAAGAAGTCGTGTATCAATCCGAGCCCGTAGGGACGTACCATTGTGGGCAGTCGTGTAGAAAGAAGTATCTGAAGGAGTGCCCAAGCCCGAAGATGGTAAAAAGGTGGGGCCATCACAATCAGCGAAGCAGTAGAGAATGGTAGCTTTTTTAACTTTTCGGTATGCGCGAGCCTCTGTTAGGGCACTTCCCGTTTCATAGTATAGGCCCGTCAGGTCATCGAAAGACACGAATGTCCGGAACGCCATGTTTTTCTCAATCCATGGTGTTTGGCAGCCCCAAACACTTGCTCCGTGAGCAACTGCTTCCGCCGCATCCTCTCTGTACTGGTCTTCGGAAACAAATTCCGGCCAATACCCCCCAAAGTCTCCCCGCCAGATTCGGCTGAACCCGGTTTCTCCTGGGCCCAACTCGTTGGATGTGCTCCCCGTTCCATGCTTAGTGTTCCAAGAAGTGTCTGAGTCAACCCAACGCATGGTTCTACGGAGCGCAAACCAGTCTGTTCTTGTCGAAGAAGAGTCCACCCCGTGCTCTACCTTCACCGCCAACATCGAAAAAAGGAGAAAATAAGGAGACATTGTGTGTTTGTGGAGATTTACAAACCCTTCGGGATAGTTGTTGTGCCACAAAGCACGGACATTCGATTCGCCCATGACAAGAAAGCCCGCACTGTTGTCGCTGGGGAGTTCGAGGCTCAGGCCCTCGGTGTGTGCTCCAGAACCCCCGTGCCAAGCAGAGCGTAAATCTCCACCAACCGTATTGGGTTCCGCTTCTTCGTCATGCCAGTAAATAGGCAATCGGCTATCCTGGGGATCCTGTGCCCAGATAAAGGTAGTTCCATCCCCGGATCTTCCAGGAAACCCTGGCCATTTGGCCCAACTATTTGAGAGCCGAAGAATGCTTTTAACGATTTTTTGGCTGTAGGATTTCACCGACGAAGGGACGACCTCAACACCCAAGCTCCGATCTTCAATATCCTGAGTTTGGAGGCCACTTATGTGGCTTCGGATAGAATTGAGCCGGTCTTCCAGATCGGTTCTTGTAAATGAATCCCCCTCTTCGATTGGGGTCCAGTCGATAGCCATTAGAACAACTCTATAATGATCATTTCTCGGGGCCCAACGAAGTAGAAGTTATCTGCATCGTTGATTGTCTCATAGTCGGGAGGAGCGACCATTCTTCCTACTAAAGAGAATACGTGATTTCCAGGGGTAAGGGAAACGATGGTGTCGCAAGAGAAGGGAAAAGACCAAACAGCATAAGCTTCTCCCATTTTATCGGTACTTCTATCTAATGTTCCCACTGTTGTTTCGGGAATTCGAGAACCATCAATTTCAAGAGCATACTGAACACCCGGCATGAACCGAAGTCGGTCATTAAAGTAGGTGTATGTATCGCTATCAGTAAAGTTAGTTTTCTGGTAACACTGCTGCCAACTCGCCATCACCCAGGTGGTTTTTGCGGAGGTGGTTATCTCAGTGTTGATGATTTTTGCCCAGTTTCTTCCTTGAGGAATCTTTACTGCCCAGCCATATTTTTCGGGGTCATCAAAGCCAAAAGCGGGATAAGGCTGGATGGTGTTGTTGCCACCATAGTCGTGGTATTGGGGAAGAAGTCTCCAGCAATTTGTGTCTCTCGGCATGTCCTTTTCAGGTTCTTTTGCTGGGTTATAGGCAATACCAACATTGTGGATCTTTACGAGAGAATCTTCACTGAAGAAGGCATGGGAAATGTTGCTCTGTTGGAAGTTCTGTTCTCCCAAATGCCCTTGAACTTCTTGAATTATTTCCCGAAAGTTCTCATTGACCTCGTCTTTCGAGACTGGCTCACCATCTTTGAGCTTAAACTTGGGAAAAAAAGTAGACATTATGGAATCCTCGACCCTCGCCCGCCAATTTTAGGTTCTTCGTCGATTGTCATTCCAACGAACTCAAAGGGCTCTTGCGACTCAATGCG